>SDBT01000323.1_pt1 | contig 73389 bp, 119 predicted proteins | sample 2277101 | NCBI WGS metagenome assembly SDBT01 (sample SAMN10404973, study PRJNA504765) | marine sediment metagenome | isolation source: marine sediment core GS10_PC15, 103 cmbsf | place: Arctic Ocean: Southern Knipovich Ridge | collected 2010
CCGGCGGGGGGCTTGGGGGTCCGGCGGGGGTTTTGTGGGGGTTCGACGTCCACCTGCCGTCGTAACCCGAGGCGTGACAACGGGTTAGCGCGTGCAACATCCGCGAGCGCCATCTTGGTGGCGAGGAGTCCCCCCAGAAGTGCTAGTATATCAAACCCTTCCTCTCTTCTTTAGCCCTCTAATAGCCCTCTAATAGCGGTGGAATAGGCTGCCCATTGTCCGCGCTCTTGTCCGCGCTCAGTGGGGTGGCGCGCTATGTCTCAAGGCCAGCCCGACCTGCTTGTCCGCGCGCTCCTGTCCGCACTGTCCGCACTGTCCGCGCGCCCTATTCTGCGCCCTGTACTCGGCCAGAACTGCCCTTGTCAACCTTCTCCTCTTTCCTTCTCGCCACCCATCGCTACTATTGCCCTCCCAGGTGTCCCGTTCGCTACCTGCCTCTATTTCCTACCCCTTGCGAGCCGTTTCGCTTCGCTATCTTACTATTTACCTGATTATCCCCGTTTCCCCCTGCCCTCTCCTTGCATTCCTGCCGATACCTGATACTATTCCCATGTACGAGGCAACACTACTCTTTCTCTTGAGGTGCTACCATGCCCGAAACACTCATCCCCGATTGCGACCCCGCGACCCTGGACGACCACGAGGCGCTCGAGGCGCTCTGCAATTCCCCGGCCGACTGGCTGGAGGCCGACTACCTCGGTGCAATCGTTGCCGATCAAGAGGATAATTACGACGATACCCAAACCCCTTCAAGAGGCTCTACGATGTTTGGACGAATCAACAGCGACGGCAGCGTGGACATTTTCGACGACAACGGACTACCAGCAACAACCATCGACGCGAACGTATACCCCGTTGGCAGCGACGTCTCCACCCGATATGAGCACCCCGAGGGAATCGTTCTGACGCGAGAGGACGCGGCCGGCCTAGGGATTGACCTGGAAGCGTAGCCGCAACGGTGCGCCGTTCCGTCTACCCTCTTTCCCCCTTGTTGGAGGCCTACCCCATGCAACTGTGCGAACAGTACCGTCCTCGCCAATGGTCCGATGTTATCGGCCAAGATGCGGCGCTCGCCAAGCTCGACGCGCTGCGCAAGCGCGGCCTGTCTGGCCGGTCTTACTGGATTACCGGCCCCTCGGGAACTGGAAAAACAACGATTGCCCGGCTGTTATCCGCGGAAGTCGCAACCGACTGGCTTTCCGAGGAATTCGACACCCCGCGCGTCTTGCGTTCGGCCGATCTTGAGCGGATCACTCGCGCCTACTTGTACAAGCCTATGGGGCAAGGCGTTTGCGTGATAGTCAATGAGGCGCACGGTCTTCATCGCGACCAGATCGAGAAGCTACTGGGCGCCATGGAGAATGCCCCCGACTGGATGACGTGGATCTTCACGACAACCAACGCGGGCGATACGCTTTTCGACGAACAGCTTGACGCCGGGCCGTTTGGGTCGCGCTGTATCGACCTACCGCTGGCGCGCCGGGGTATTGCCGAACCGTTTGCCGAACGTGCCCGGATGATAGCACAAGCGGAAGGGTTGGACGGGCAACCGATCGAAGCCTACTTGAAGCTCGCCAAGAAGCACAAGAACAACTTGCGGGCCATGCTCCAAGAGATCGACGCGGGGGCCATGCTCGTTGAACACTAACCAGAGGAGAAAACGATGGGCACAATTAGACGCTGGTTGAAATTGGGCAAAATCCGCAGAGAGGAGGAAACTGTATGGGCCGAGATCAGCCCTGAACTGGCCATAATTAACCGCCTGTCTGAGACCGGGCGCGCCGAATCCTCGGATGACCTGCTCGTCTTGCGCGCGGCCCTGTATCTTGTGGCCAGCGGTATCTATCGCCGCAAAGCGCAAAGCTGTTGAGAACCCCCAGGCCGGTCCCCGAGCCCGCGCGGCCGAGAATCCGCGCGGAGTCGGTAACCGTTGCCCCTTCTAACCCCCACGGAGTACGAGACAATGCCGACAACCGAAGAAGAACGAATTGCCAACCATCTCAACATCCTGCTGTGCCGCGCGACGGCGTACCACTGGACCGACGGCTACCTGGACGGGGGGCCAGTCGGCACGCTGAAGCGGCATGACGCGGAATCAGACAAATTGCTATGGGCCCGCCTGGAACCGATCCTAGCTGTCGCGACCATAGCAACCGACCTGGCGGAAATCGCGGTTGCCGCCACCGAACGACGCCACGCGAATCTTAACCGGCCCGACGTCAATCCGCATGCCTGGAGAATGTCTATTCCGTGGGCGGGTTCGCAGCAACTATGGGACGCGTGCCGACCCCAGCTTGAGGCGTGCGTCAACCAATTTAATGTCGAAACCGCGGCGACCTACGAGCTTTTTCGCCTAGCATGCTCGCAAGGTGTGGCCGTTCCTCCGGCTTGACGGTCTACCCTACCGGATCGGTGGCGCGGTCCGGAATTGTGAACCGTTGCCCCTACCCGAACTGAGGTGCTACGATGACCATTTTATCTTGTGAGCTGCAATGTGGTGAGCTCTACACGGATCCCCTGGCAATCGGGGAACGACGGGAGGAATCAGGCGAAGCGCGCGGCATGTCCTACGATGGCGAGATGACCGTTCGCATTTGCAACGACGCGGCCGAGAACGGCGAGGATCAAGAGCCAGGCCCTCTTACTTGGCTGAACTCGGCCAGGATTGTAACCGACACGGCAGAAGATGCGGTCCACTGTCTTGTGAGCATCGGCGACCCTCGGGGGGCGTTCTGTTTCACGGTCCGTCGGCGGCCTGATACGGGCACGATTATCATTCACATGCCACATCCGGACGAGGGCTTCGCGCACAAAAGGACCAAGCAGCTACACCCAGGAACGCTTGAGGTAGTGAGCCACGACGGCCAAACGGTTTCCTATGCCGATCCGGAGCCCGAGGAGGAGGAGGATGATGATGAGTAAACCACAATTTCAGCACAATTGCGACGCTTGCGTATTTCTGGGCCAGTTCTACGGCTTGGATGTGTGGATATGCGAGACAGGCGACTCTCTCAGTCCCTCGATCGTCTGCCGACATGGAAACGAGGGCCACGAATACAGCTCTTCGCCCCTGCGACACTGCATCGACGCTTTTTTGAGTGGGGCAACGGATCACGATGAGTTTTTTTCTCGCGCCTTAAGTTTTGAGCAGGCTTTCTGGTGCGGCGCTATGGCGTACCTGCGGCGGAAGATCCAACGCAGCAACACAGTGTGCAAACTGGCTGCTGACGTGTTGGATGGGATGGTCGACGCGATTGAGGACGAATAGCCCTACGGTCCACCCTACCGCGCGGAGTTGAGGCGCCGCGCGGACTTGTGAACCGTAACCCAGAACCGAAAGGCTGACGCCATGAAACTTCCGCACCGTTCTGTCCACCGTCAAATGGACCGGCTGTCCCCTGTGGCGTGGCTCTACATAACAATAGCAATGGCATTCTGTCTCGGCGTTTTGATCGGGCTTAAACTGGCGCAGGTGTAAACCGTTGAATCGGGAAGTAACCAATCACCAACAAAGAGACACCCCATGAGTAAAACACTGGAGGACCTATTTTCTAAGCCGATGACGATGGATGAGATCACGGAGCTAACCGGGCTGACCATCGAGGACATGGTTGCCGCTCGGACCGAGCTGCGGCGGCTCACGCGAGGCGGCATCCAGGACGTCATACAGCAGAACATCGACGACATGGTAGCTGATATGAAAGCGTCCATTAACCCCGTGAACCGGGAAGTAACACGAACCACGGACAAGTCACGCCCAACGAAAGGCGAACCCATGCCCACCCCACAAGACGCAATTCGCCTACACCGTTTCGGCGAATTAGTCGCGTTCGATTTTACCGTTACGGAAACCTTGTATCTGGACGCAAAAACCGCCAAGGCGTTCGCCGCCAAGCTCTTGGAGATTGCCGACGACGTCGATAATGTGGCGTTCACGGATTCCGCGATCGGCACGCATTATATCAGCCGCTAACCCAGGGCGTCGCGCGGTGTGGTCTGCACCTCCCCGCCGCGCTCGCCTGGCCTGTCTCCTCTCGTCGAGGGGGCGGGCTTGGCGACCCGATTCCCGAACCCCGAGGAAACCATGGAAACCGAGAAATGCCCGACGTGCGGGGGAGTGGCTTCACGCAACTCGCTGCACGCGCTGCTGGTCCACTGCACTACCAACCATAAACGCGTGGTTCAGGAGTACGCAGGCTGGAAACGGGATCTCGGGGAGTTCCATCCCAGAGTACAGGCTCGGCACAAGATTGTCGAGAAGTGGGCGTCCTGGGCCGAGAAGTTGGAGGCCATGCTGGCCGACCACGACGAACCAACCACACCGGCGGCGTCAGACCCACTCGCCTGACACCCCGGGCCGCCTCTCTTGCTGGAAGAGGGGCGGTCTGGTGTGTTACACTGCAACCGACCCAAGGAGGCCCTCCCATGTTTCGATCCATTGTTGATTGGTTCAAGCGCGCCGTGATTCACACGGCCTTCGCGGAACTGACGACCGAGTTGGAGACCGCCGGCGCCGTTGTGAATGATCCGCCTCCGCTGACGCTGGACGTGGAGAGCAAGTCGGTGATCGAGAAGCCGACCAGGAAGAAGACGGCGAAGAAGTAGCGTCAAGATCAGACAGGCTCGCCGGGTCGATTGGCTCGGCGGGCTGTGTTCTGTGAACCGGAAACCCTAACCAACGAGACGATATGAGCGAACCACAACACACGCCGGGACCGTGGCGATTAGTTTACGAGTCGGACCCTGAGTGCCCATTCGGTTGGGCCATTGAAGCCACGGCATGGACACAATCGGGTGAGGAGGACTCAGCCACGATCGCAATAATCGAGAAGACTCCGGATTACATGTACGCCCCAGAGGTGGAGGCCAACGCTCGCCTGATTGCCGCCGCGCCGGAACTGTTGGAAGCCGCGACAATCTTCCTGAACGACACCAGGGACATCGTAGCTAGCAATCCCCGCGGTGGCCCGTTAATGCCGCACGACGTAGAAGACGACCCACGATTTGAGGCGTTGTTTAAGGGCTTTTCGCTGCTGATCCACGCTGTTGCCAAGGCTACCAAACTGAACTGAACCCCCGGAGAACGATATGTCAGACGAACCGAATGCTTTCCAGGAATCGCGCGCCGCAGCCGGCAAGTGGACCCCTATTCTACTGGATCGCCTGAACACCCTGCACCAGGCATGGCTCGACGAGATGGCGGAAGACGGCGTCCCTAAGCAGGGAGCATACGCTGCGCTGATCACTGCCGACTGCCATGCCGCCGCCTTGACAATGCTGGCGCTGTTTGGGGCCACGATGGAACCCGACACTTTCCGAATGGCGATCATGCGAATGTTGGATGCTGTGGCGGACGAGGCGGGGCTGACCGACGAGGGATCGCGCCGATTCGTGTCGGACTTGCTCCGCGAACACAAAGCCGATACCAATTAGGAGACCGAATGAAACGGAACGAAAACCCCGAGCTTTCCGTCACTATCGCCATGTGGCTGTGGTTTGCCGCGGCTCTGGCGGCCCTAGTCCTGATTTCGTAGGAGGATCGCTGATGGGCGCGAATAAAGACAAAACGAAGAAGATTCAAGTCCACTACTACACGGCAGACAACGAAGTCAGCCACAGTTCCAACGAGGTGTGGAAACGGGAAGATGATGAGTATTGCCCAAGCTGTGGCGAGCCGGGTGTCTGGTCGTGCGATGGCAACTCAGACTACTACCAAGGAACACCTTACCTTTGCTTGCGATGCGAGTGCAAATACTGGATCCCCTCCATGACGGGCATCACACACGGTGCGGACATTCAGCGAGTTGAGGCTTTACGGACATCAGGTGACTCAACAGTTCCCCATGTTTCGTAGGAGGATCGCCATGAACTACGCATACGCTCGCAGCTCCGGAATTCGTCAGGAGATGTCCTGCCCTGTGCAGGCCGACGCCATGCGGTCCTACGCCGCCACCTTTCAGGAGACGATCGACGAGGTGTTTTCGGACGCCGCCGTGTCTGGCTTCGAGACCGAGTTCTTCACGCGGCCGGAGGCTCGGCGTTTGATGGCCGTATTGCAGCCGGGTGACCACGTCTACGTCCACAAGATCGACCGGATGGGGAGGCAGACTGTCGATATTCTCCAGGTCATCGAGTGGTTCCGGCGGCGCCGCGTCTCGCTGCATATCGTGGACTTCGGCGGACACGCGCTGGATCTGGAGACGCCGGCGGGTTTCGTTATGATCGCCATACAAGCCGTCTTCGCCGAGTTCGAGGCCAAGCGGATCGGCGAGCGTGTCCGGCACGCAATCTCGTATCGTGCTCGCATGGGCCTGCCAACTATCAATGTCACACCACCGGGCATGCAGCGACTATATCGCCGCGACCCAGTACCCTCGGTCAAGGTCCAGATCACCTACGGCTGGCACTCCCGCGAGTGCGACATAGTCCGCGAGCTGCACCGCCGGGTCATTCCGCCTGGGCGAGGCTTCCAGCCGATCGCCGAAGACTTCTGCCGCCGTCAACTGCGATCCCCCCCCAACGGCAGGAAGGAAGGCTTTTTGTGGTCCTACGACAGGGGTCGGGGGCCCGAACCCCGATGGACTGACGGACGCCTGCGAAAGGCGTACCGGTGGTATTGCTGCCTGCTGGAGTTCGGCCTGGACATCGAGAGTTACCCCGCCAATGATGTAGCCGCCATCATGCACCCATGGTCTAGCGTCCAACCAAAGCCGCGCTCTCTGGCCGAGTGGGCACAACAGGAACCGCAATCGTTTCAGGCCGCGTGTGTGGCCCTTACACAGCGTGGTTACTCTCTCGGCTCCCGCGAGGCCCTTAGCTCGGCAAGCTCTCTCTGAAGCCCCTGGAGCTGCCTGAGCGTGTACAGGTCTTCCGGGGGGGCCTCTTCCCTCAAATCCTTCGGGATGTACGGCGTCTCGAATGTCCGGACATACGGGCTTTCCTCGGCGCGGGCCCGAAGGGCGTTGGACAGGTCCAGCAGTCGGGCCCTCTCAGCGTCGTATTGCGGAAGCTTCAAACCGGTAAACAGGTCTGCGGCAGCCAAACCGGCGCCCCTCACCCGTCCCCCATCGCCTGGGGCCACGAGTTCCTGGCCCACTCTCACCGCCTTCTTGGCCTCGCTGATGGATCTGGCAAACGGGTTGAGCCGCTGTAGCAGCATATCGAAGGCCGGTTCCCCAGTGTTGTAGGGCGCCTTGGGCTGAACGTCACCGAGATTTTGGCCGGTGTACGGGTTCCGATCCGAGATGGTGGAATACAGCGCGGAGATAACTGGGTGCGCGTTGGCGATGGCCCTCTCCATCGAGCGCCGCGGGTCCGTCGAGAGGTTCTGGAGATCCTCGAAGGGCAGGCCAAACTGCCGGACGAAGGTCTGCTCGTCCCCCTCGCCACCTGGAACCGGAAACGCCATCTGCTCCCGCAACCACTTGGGTGTGTAACCCTCGATCGAGCGTTGGGTCGACAGGGCCATCCGAACGGCCGTGGCGTTCTTGCCGCCCGGGAAGTTGGTGATGTTCGCTACCTGGTACGGCATGTTGTTCCGGAGCCAGCCGTAAAAGGGGACGATTCGTCGCATCACAGTGCGCTCGAATTGGGTCAGTTTTGAGTAGTCGTATTGGACCTTGTTGACCCAGTGGATGGCTTGCGACTCTGTCAAACCGGCGCGTCGGGCGGCCAGGTAGGGCGGGATACGGTTCCAGGCTTCGACGGCCTTGTAAGCCCGTTCGCCCGCTTCGGCCGCGAAAAACTGCTTTCCAGTGCCCTCGGAGATGTCTCCGAACACGCCCCGTAGCCGCAGAGGATTCCTGGATATTCGCTCGCCGCCTCCTTTGCGAATCGCGTCGATGAACGGGGCGAAGATGTGCCGGAACGACATCTCGGAACCCCGAACCTGCACACCCGTTGCGGCTTCGCCCGATATGTCCGCCAACAATCCCTTGCCCAGCAGCGTGTTGTTCCACACCTCGTCGAGAAACTGGGGCGACTCCTTGCCTTGGCTCTTGGCCCAGCGGTGCATTTCGCGATAGCCAGCCCAAAGGTCCCGGATAGTCCACGGGGCTTCGGCGGACATATTCATGTAGACGCCACTGATAAAATTCCTGGTGTGAAAGGCAGGAAAAGGGGTGGTGGAAAAACCCTTAAAAAGTGCGGTCCACTGGTCGTAAACTCTGCCGATAACCGTGGACTCCGTGCTGCGGGGATCCATCATCTTGGTGTAGGTGTCGATGGCTTTGACGGACTGCTCCGACACCAAGATCTTGTCGGCCTCTTCGGTGGCCGCCTTGCGTATCTCCTTCTTCTGTGTCCACGGATCGGCGACGTTCTTCTCGATCGCTTTAACCCGAGCCTGAAACGCCTCGTCGCCGTTGTTCCGCACCAGCGTGACCAGGCCCTCGTCGGACAACTGCGGGAACTGCGAGCCCTTCATCTTGGAGGACCGCCAAGCCTGCTTCAGTGTAATCATGTCCGAGCCAGGCGTTTCCCGGCCCATGCGGATCATGCCACCCATGAAGTTGTGGATGGTGTGCAGGTTGGAGTTGGCGGCCTCGACGCTGTGCATGTAGTCGCCGATGTCGGTCATCAGCGTCTGGTTGTAGATGCCGTCGGCCTTCAGTGGCAGTTTGCCTAAGTACCGAGAAAGCAGGTCGGCGGAGGACTTCGCGTCGGCGTCAGGCATCAGCCACTGGCCAGTTTGCTTGGCGGCCCAGCCCTTCTGTGTGATCCGTAGGCCGGCGTCTGTCTTTTCCGCCAAACCGGCGGCAACGGCGTCGTCCATGGCCGGGCGCGCCGACTCAAGATCGAACAGGCCGGAAGCGGTCAATTCGTCATCGACGTCCGCAAGCTTGAAGACTCCCTTGCCGGCTTGCGACTCTCGCACGGCGTCGAACCAGTGAAACGCCTCCTCGTCTACGACCTTATTGGCGATACCGCCGTCCGGTACGACCAGGTCGCCGGGATGCTGGAGCCCTAGTTTCTGCATCTCGTTCAGCATCCGGGCCTCTTCCGGAATACTGCGGTTGAGAGGGTTCTTCACCAGGTCCCTACCTTGAAGTATCTTGCGCAACCGCACGTCGCCGGGTTGTTGTAGACCTAACTGCTGCATCTCGTCCAGGATCACGGCCTCTTCCGGAATGCTGCGTCTAAGGGGGTTCGCAACCAAGTCCCGGTCTTGAAGTATCTTGCGCGACCGCACATGGGCGGGGCGAAGGTACTTCTCCGCGAAGTACAGCTTGCGTACCTTGGCGGTGGGGGCCTTGGAGGAGAGTTTGACGCCTTCCTCCGCCGACCGCCACTCATCAGGCAGTTTCATCAAGGACTCGTCACTGTCCAGCCAGTCCGCCATGTTGGCTCGCTGCTGGGATTCTGTCCGCATCATGTCGTCTATCTGGTCTTCCGGGATGCCGTTGGCCTTCGCGAACAGGGAAGCCTTGTCTCGATTGGCGAAAGGCGCGACCAGGTCCGGGTCCATCGAGCCCGAGTTCATCACACGCGCCCGTTCCGGAATGTCCGTGCCGGCGAGCCTCTGCTTAGCAAACGGAGTCGTGGTGTTCAGTCGGCGATCAACTTCATCCCACGCCTTAGCGGCCTGCGGGTCCGAGGGACGGTTGGGGGAGTGAGCCAAGAAGTTAGATTTGAGCCACTTCCCCCGACCGCCCAGCGAATTGAAGTTTTTGTATGAAGTGTCCATGAGCACCCGAAACTGTTCGTCCAGAATCGCGGCGAAATCGTGTGAGAACTCCTGGGCGATGCCGAGGTTCGTGGTGCTCAGCACGTTGGCGTTCAGGCCCATGTGATCCATGAACTCGACGGCTCGCTGCTTGCGGACGTTGTCACGGAACGCGGTGGCTATCAGTTCGGCGAATTCATCCGCCTCGCTCTTGATTGTGACCCCGTTCATTGTGAGCGTAGCGGGGTTGCTAATCTCCAAGTGGGTAAGGATCTCTTCCTTGGTGAGCGTCAACCGGGAAGCGTCATCAGGAGACTGGGCGGCGAGACGCTCGACGACGTTAGCGAGGGTCCGTGGAGCCAATTCTGGCGCAGTCGCAGGCTTCAGTTTCATGTGCGGCGCGATCTGCTCATACAGTTTGGTGAGCCTCAGCGCTTGCGGCGTCAAGTCATCGGTCTGCTGGATCGCTTTGAAAAGGTCGTCTGCCATCACCCGCTCGACACCCTTGATTGTCGTTTTCATCTCCGCGAGCTGCTGGGTGAGCTGCTTGGCAGACGTGGCGCCCACCTCGTTGCCAGCAATGGATGCGTGTTCCGCAATTGGAGCGATCATCTTCTCCAGTTCGGCGATCTCGCCCCGAAATGCCCCCATAGTGTCGTTGACCACGCCCTGGGCCATCTCATTGGCGACGTGCTGAAGCTCTCTGGCCTCCTGGAAGAGGCCGCCCGCCCGTCCACCGCGACCATGCGTGCCCTCGACGGCGGTGGAGAATAGCGGTCTGGTGTACCGGATCGGAGAGAATCGTCCGTACAGGCCGGCTCCAGCGATGCGGGCCGCTGTCTCGGGGCTAAAGCCCAGGTTGCCGCGCAGTAGCGTCTTGCTGCTCAAACCCAGCCCCTTGGCGCCGAAGCCGGGAATGGGTATCCACGGCATCCGTAGGGCCGCTATGCCCCGTTGCCCGAGTCGAATCTCCTGGACCATCTGACCCAACGATTGGCCGGGAATGTATCCGCCGAGCCCACTGAGGGTCTCCACCGCTTGTCTGTTGAACTTGGCCGCTCCTAGCGTGTCCTTGACCACCACGGCACGCAATGCGCCGAGCTGGGCGCGCGCGTCGGCGCCTATGCCGGTAATCCTGGTCAATCGGCTTCCGAGCCTGGCCGACTTACCAGCAGCCCCCAGCCCCCGAGACATTAGCAGCAGTTTCGGAAACGCCGCTGCCACAGGTCCAGCGGGCAACGGTGGAGCGATCAGCAGGTCCAGCGCCAGCCCGCCGAAGAAGTTGCCCCAGGTATTGGTCTGCCCGATCAAACCGGCGTTGCGAAGAATGTCGCGGCCGAACACGACGTCTTCACGGTCGGTGATTCCCAGCGTGTCCGAGAAGGGTATGGCGTTGGCCAAGCTGCCCAGGGGACTGTCCCAGGGCCCGCCCCAAGGCCCACCTGTCAAGCCCGAGACAAGCCCTCGCATAGCCGCAAAGGGCTTGTCGATCGCGCCGCCGATGTATTCCAACCCACCCAACGCCGAGCCAAGCAGGCTGGACTCCTCCTCCTCGGTCAGACGCGGCAAGGGCGCGGCTCGCCGCGGCGACGCTCGCTGCACATCGGCTTGCACGGGCCTGGGGGGAGGAGTGAATAGCGCGAATGGATTGTTCAGCCGTGGACCGGGCGCGGCGAAGGTCCCGGGGCCGACCATGTTCGGGATGACGAAGGGGTTGAGGGTGGTGGGTGGCATGGCGGTTATTCAAATGTGGTTGGGAAGCCTTTAATCGCTCTCTCTTGAGCTTCACGCCGCTCTGTTTCTTCCTGTGCTTTATCTCTTGCGGCTTTCAGCCTCGCTTCGTGCTGCCGAAGCACCCTTGCGGCCTCCTTGTCCCCGGCTTTAGCGTCGGCTTGCAAGCGGTCTAGCAATTCCTGCGGAGCCGTCGCAAGTTCCGGCGACGTAGTGCCAGGCCAAAATAGATCAACCGCACTCATCAAGGGTGTTTGAAAGGGATCTGGTTCTTGCGGCGTGAACTGTTCCGATAGTCGCTCCCCGAAAGACCGTCGGAGTGGTGGCGTAGGAAAGTGGCTCTGAACTAATGAGCCGCGTTGCGACGGCGTAAGACCCAGCCCGCTTTGCGAGAGCGCGTCTTGGAAGTCTTTGGCATTGTCGTTTTGTGTGGCTATCATACCCGCTTGTTGCGTCTGATACGGCGTCGGGGTTGCGGAAACGGGAGCGTTAGCAGAAAGCGTTTCGGCAACGCTTCTCTCCAACCCCGGCGGGAGAGCCCCCGGCAACTGGTTCGTTCCCGCAAACGATCCATAGTATGCCGCCACCCCGCCCAAGCGTGTCCGTTCCTCTTCGCTGGCCCGCTGTAACTCCGCTTGTTCCGCTTGCATTTCCATGAACCGCTGCTGCTGTTCCTGGGCGTCCTGCTGCGCATAGTACGCCGGGTTGGCCCGGCGAAGGACACGCTCTTGCCGAGCCGCGAAGGAGGGTAGAATCCGCTGTCCTTCCTCGTCCAATCCCAGACGCTCCCGCCTTCTGGCTTCGATTCCCTCTATCTGGTCCGGCCCTAGTTTATTGGATTCCCGGCTGGCGAGTTTGATCGCTGCTCGTCTCTCGCGGGCCTCCGCAATTACCCTGGTCTGTTCGCTCAGAACCCCACCGGCGTCCTCCAGGTCCCGTCGCTGCTGTGCAGCCGATTGCAAAAACGCTCGATCCTGGGCGTCCTCTCGCCGGTCGACGTCACCGACCAACAGCCGGCCGTCAACGCTGGATCGTGACTCGGGTATGCTGGCGCCCAAGTACGGCTGCCACGGCGTCGGCCCGCCGTACTGTTGCTGCGCGGCGGCGTCTTGCGTTCTGGCTGTCCGCATCCCCGGCGTGTTAATGTCCTGTTCAAACGGAATCGTCTCGTTCAGGGCGCTGCCCGGCGGGACGAAGAAGGGCCTATCCGGCTGTGTCAGGCCAGCAGTCTCGGCGCCAACGGCGTCGATCCGGGTGTTCATATCCACCAATGCTTGCTGGGCGGCCTGAATGCCGGGCGACGGCGGTGTGCGAACGACCCCCTCGCCGACCTGGGCCAACAACTGTTCCTGCCAGTTGGGCATCGCCTCGCTGGTGTAAGGGCGGCCTTCCGGGTACAAACCAGCCTGGGGCCATGACTCGGCCGCCACGGCCTCTCTGCCGACCCTCTGCCGCTCCAGCAAGTCCGCTTCAGCGGCCTCGCGATCAAAGGTAGGCCTCGCCTCTGTCGCAGCGGGACGTACAAAATCGACTTCGTAGTTGAGGCTGCCACCAAGCTGACTCGGCGGAAACACCTCGTAGTTGAGGTTGGCTGGAGAGGTGGGGGGTGCGGCAGCCGGAGCGAGTAGACTGCCGGCCCCAGCAGGCAGGGGCCGTAGCGTGGTCCTGGCGGGAAGGCTACGGGGAGCCGCCGCAACCCGCGTGGCGCCGGGATTCGTCAACGCCTGCCCCGAAGCCCTGGGTGGTCGTCCGCGATTCTTCCGAGGGAGAATAGTTGTTGGACCGTAGCCTTTACCTTGGGGCATAGCGCCCTCCACGGTTTGAATGCCACAAGAGGGAGGGTTGCCGTATTGTCCCTTTTCGGCTATGGTGTGTCAAGCTGAATCGTGCCACCCCACCCCCCAAGAGAACAGGCAGCTTGCTAGGGATGCTCCCGCTCCATGGTCTTGCGTATCCACTCCACGTCGGTGTGCGTCTTGTTCATCACCGCCTCGATGTCGTGGATTTTCTTTTCATGGATTTTGATCCGATCCGTGTTGTTTTGGATCTGCCCGATCCCCCGGCCGGCCTGCATGAAGGCGGTGCCAGCGTAGACGGCCCCTCCGATAAGCGCCACTACGATCGCCACGATGGCGGAAATGTTGAGCATCTTTCGTCTGGCGGGAGTCATGAGGGGTTCCTTCTTTATTCGGGCTTCGTCATTGATTCGTCATTCCCACCGGCTTCCAGTTCCGGCAGACCGCGCCGCCGGCGAGCATTGAGAACCAGATCGACCGCTGCTTGCAAGCGGAACTGCCTTGCATTGTGCAGACGTCGTTTTGGAGCTTATCGCAGTCGGCCGAGCGGCAACGCTCTAGCTTGGCAAGGATGCTGGCCAGTGGCGGGGAGGTGAGGTGCTGCTTGTGGTAGTAGGCGGTGAACCATGCGGCGGCGTCGAATGGGACAGGCGGAGGCGGCTCGTAGCCCGGGCTGTCGGGCAGCGGTCCACACCAACGTCGGGTGTCGCGGCGTTGCGTGCGATGCTTGTTGGGATCGCAGACGGGGCAGTAGAGACGGCCGTTGTCGAGGATGGTCCACTTGCAGTCGCTCATGGTGCATTAAAGTCTACGTTGAAAGTGGCGCCGGACAAATCACATTCATACTCTATCCCCTCGTCACAAGTTTGAAACCAGTCGTCCAAATCACTATCCCACATCTCGCATATTGTGCCGGCAAAGGTTAGGTCGTAATTGCTACCATTTTGGAAGACTTGCCCCACTGGTAGCAACTTAGAGAATGTATGCAGCTCCCGCCAATCCCCAGGACCAGCGGAACTGTCTTCAAGCAATGAAATTCGACCTCGCAAAAAACACTGACCACCGCTACATCTGATGGTTGCACTAATCCCATTCACTGGAGCAGATCCAGTTCGGGGATCACATGAAATAGGGCTAACGCTGTGCAGCCAGCTACAAAAAATAACATGAGACGCCGTGAATGCCCCGTTAAAATCAGTACAATTCACGCATAGATCATTAGCCGCTCCTGTGACTGTTATGACGATGTCCGAAAGAGTTGAGCAGGTTACGCTAAAGCAGTCAGAATATAGAGTGCAGGGTTCACCTTCGCCAGGGCAACAACACTGCCGCTCCACCTCCGTCATAAAGTTCCGCGCGCTGGCCGAGCGTTTACGAAGCGGGTCGCCCGGCAGCCACAGTCGGTCATCTGGAAGAATCAGGGCGGGCGCGGGGAACCTGCCGCCATGCTTTATGTGTCTCTTGCTCATACCGATACCGGACAGGCGGGAACCCCCTCGAAGACCCCGAGGTTCCGATTCCATTCCGCGAAGACTATACCGTCATCGTCACCAGCCACGGACAGGACGTTCGTCACTTCCGTGATCGTCGGATCAAGCAGGATAGCGCCTTCTGGTTGCGTGATCGTCACGGTGTCGATAGTGATGTTGGGGTCGGTCGTCAACAGGCCAGAGCTCATGTCGATCAGCGCCTTGATCTTCATCGCGTGCGGCTCCAGCTCGCGAATCTCCCAAACGCCACGAAACAGCACGGCACGGCCAAGTGAGCCCCGGTCATTCGGGCTACTAAAGGCGCCCTTGGCACGACCACGGTACTTGCCGAACACATCCTTGACCTCGAACTCAGTGTCGGTATCCGTGACACCGTCGACTCGCAAGTAGGCCGTCACGGTAGCCCCCGGAGTCAGGGCGTCCTTCAACTCGAAGTAGGCTTCAGGCGGGCTCGCCGGTTTGTTCAGGACGTACCAGACACTTGGCTTATGTCGCAGAACCACCACCCACTCGTCAGCCAGCATGCTGTCGTTGTCGGCCCATGTGGGTGGAGCCAGCACGTTCACGGTCGAATACGTCGTTAGATTGGACGGATCGCGATAGAGTCTCGCCGACGCACTCGACCCGGCATTTAGCGTGCCCTGCAAGACCGCCAACTCCCACTCGCGTCGCTGGCCAGGCGAGCTGCTGGCCGCGAGGTCCCCAACCGAGATCCCGTTACTGGGTGCGTGCTCGTGCCACGCCTTGTCTACGACGGCGTTCCAGTCGTCGCTCGCAAGAAGATGATAGCCGGGTTCTCGTGTGGGCCGGTCTGGCATCAGAAGTTTACCAGAGGAAAGGGGGTTATTTGTCCCGCGTCAGCAATGCGTAGGATGCGCTGCCACTCGCCGTTTGCGCCAGCGCCAGCGTTGAACCACTTGTTCCATCCGTTGACTTTATAGATGAATCGCTGCGTAAAGTCTTTCTTGTCGTTCGTACCCAAGCCAACAGATTTCTTAGACACAACCCCAGAGTACAGCAGCGTTTCAATTGGGAAGCTGTAGTTGAAGATGTATGGATTGACAATGTTCGCGTTGACCTTCCCGATCAGCGAGTAGACAAGCTGCGGCTCGGTACTGACCTGGTGCAACGTAAGCTCATAATACAACACAGGGAACGGCACGCCCGGGGCGTCCGACGCTTCGACAACAGTCTGACCGTCTCCCCAGATTAAAGTTTCGGGGTCTAGCGTTTCATACATCAAGCCGCCGGTTATCTTCTCGGACACCAGGAGCCCCTGGGCTTCAATCCAGGTGGGTAGAGACGGTGACCAGAAGTAGCTGATTTCTACATACGCGGAATCGTGAACCAGCAGGCCGGAAGATGGCTGAGATTGCCCGGACGCCACCAACTGCGCGGCGCCCGCCCGAGCGCCTATCTGTGGGAGATGCGGATATATCTCGCCGCCATTTGCACCAATATCCGAGATCAGCAAGTAGCGATCGCCCCAGTCACATTTCAGGATTCGCTTGGCCACGAACGTGCCGTCCCCCCGCCACTGCTCGACCGGAGAGCGGCGCATTTCGGACGGATTGATCTCGTCATACGAGATGTTATTCGGCGAAGTTGTCGGCATTACCCCAGTGCTCCCACGTCACTCAAGGAATCGCGCAGTGCTTCAATGGCCGTCACGACTTCGTTTTGGCCAGTCGCTAACGCTTCGGTCGCCGTGAGGATTCCTTGCAAAACACCAAGCATCTGCTGTTGCGCTTGATTATCCTCGCCCTGACCGCTGGCGTTGATCTCGTTGAATGATGGTATGGCCTGGTCCAGCGGTGGTGGTGTCAGTCGCGGACGCTCGACGATATTGGCATCCGCCTCGCCGAACTCGTCCGCCGCTCCCGCACGCCCTGAGGAGCCAGGGCCTTCTCGCACCGCCCCCAGTATCTCCTGAAGGACGCCGAGCATCTGCTGTTGAAAGGCGTCTGGCTCGCTGCCTTGATTTGGTGATCCAAGCGGCAGGTTGGTCGGCGGCTCACCCGGCGGAGCCATGCCGGAACTCCCGAAGACCTCAAAGTCCGATGTCATCGGCGTGACGGCTTCGCCATTGGCCAGCACGACTCCAGAAGGAGGCTCGGGAGGCACTCCCCCCAGGTCAGCACGGGGCGGGGCGTCGGGCGAGTCGCCTGTCTCGCCGAAAGCCAGGGCGTCAACGTCGTCCTGGGTCGGAACCAGGCTAGGAGGCCCTTCCTCAAGAGAAGCGTCCCCAGGCGGATCTGGTGGCGGGTCCTGCCGGGGAGGCTGCGTAAGCTTCGGCCACGGTTCGTCCGACTCGTTGGCCAGCCTCCCCTTGCTGAAGAACGGTCCCTCCTCTTGTGGGTTGTCGTCTACGGCCATTTTGTTGCCCCGGCTGGGTTGATGATAAGACCCTGAGACGTGCCTTGCACGCCCACTAAGCCGAGCTGGACAATTTCCGAGGCGTTCAATCCATTCACCGCCGCCTGCTCCTCGCGAGGCACGGTTAGCTCCGGACGATCCAATGTCATCAACCAGTTGAAACGCCAGTATTCGGTGGCGTTGACGTAGATGTCGGTGGAGTGGATCGAGTCCAGCTCCGGCAGGTCGGTGGCCCACGTGCCCTCCAAGTAGACCCCGTACCGTGCGAAGGCGATCAGGTTGCCGGCGTTGCGGTTGGTCTCGCCGACCGTCACACCGCTGAACGGGCGGTTCGCGGCTTGAATCCGAAACTCCGACCACCGCACGTTCTCCTGTGCCACGCCGCTTAGCTTGAAGATCAGATCGCGAGCGTCGGCCGGGATGTCACTACTGCCTGGCACGACTGCCGACACCGCCCCCTTGGATAAAGTCCCGTCGGCGCTGAACCGCACGCGGTACTCGACCTTTTTGCCACCTTCGCGGTCGACGCGGACGAATATCTCGTCGCAGATGGCAGAGCCGAATCTGCCTATGGAGCCATCTATGCTCGCCTTGAAAGTGAACTTGTCGCCCGGGAAAACCTGCGGCTTCCCACCGTAACCAAGATAGTAACCAGTCCAATCGTGATTGCCTTTGCCGTGTGTATATCCCTTCGGAACTCCAGTGCCGACCCATTTGTTCTGGTTCCCCCTGTGTGCGATCTGCCATAACCGAGACGTATGCTCGTTGTCGACGATCATGTCGATGCCGGAAATGATTGGAACACCCATGATACCCTCTTAGGTTGGATCGAGCACGTCGGATGGAGTGAACCACATGTCAACAGCGACATCCCACGCCGCCGACCATCCTCGCTTGCTTCTATTGGCTTTTACGTCTTCTAGCGTTACCCGGCCGCCGGTCCACGACACCGAACTGACAAACTGCTTGCTTTTCCATGTCAGAGGGTCTCGAATGTGGGTTCGCCATGCCGCCATAGCGCGGTTCAACGCCCACTCCACTTCCGCTAGGTTGTCGTCCACCCTGTTGCCGGTGGCGAGCAGGATGAGGTACTTCATCCCAAAGTAGTCCTTGCCGGTGGCTCGACCATCCTGCGGCAGGCTGGCCGCCCTCTCAACTCGCAACTCCGGCAGGTCTCCCCGTCGCAGCGAAAACTTCCGAGCCGGTGGCCGATTACGGTCGGTGAGCTTGATGCGGTTTCCCGCCTTGACCAGTGCCATCAAGTCCGCACGCGCCTCCAGGCACGTCCAGATCGCGCGATGCACCTGCGTTATTGGGTTCACGTCGGGCATGTCTACGCATAGTCCTCGTCGCTGTGCAACTGCACCAGAATGCCGGAGGCAAGCGGGTTGGTCCCAACCTGGGAGAGGGTAATGACCGCTGTGTATAGGTCGCCCACGACGCCGTCCGTATCCACAAACGTGCCTACCTCGAAGCTATTGTCACCTGTGTTCAGGTCCAGCGTGAGGACCGCGGACAGAACCGTTACGCCGTTCTTCTGGATGTCAATAGTCACCGTGCTGGCGAGCTGGCACGCCGTGATGTTCCAGACACTCACACTCGTCAGAGTGCGTGTGGCGCCTCGCACGCCGCCCAGTACCCGCGTCTCGGTAATCGCCGTCCCGACCTGTGCGGTTCGCTCGACAATCGCCGACTTCAACTTGCTCGGAAGGATTGCGGCGGTTGACGCGATGTGTAAATTGCTGATCGACCCAGCGGGGTACGTGATACTGCCCGCGATGAGCGCGCCGGTAACCAGATGGTCGCCAGTGGTGGTAGCGGCTGGTCCTGCCATGTCTAAGCTCCTTGTATTGCGTCCAGACGCTTCTTTTGCGTCCGGATCTCTTCCATCATTTGGTCGACTTCGTTCTTGATGGCCTGCAACGGATGGGGGATGTTGCCGTCCATGTCGTCCATGGCCGTGAACTGATACAGCAAGAGGCCGGCTATGCGGTTAGCAAGATCCTCGACGGTGGTCGGAGTGTTGCCGGCCGTGTTCTGGGCGGGGCGCTTGTAGCCCGTCACCCGCAGCAGGTCGTTGACCCGGGCGTCGGCCACCAGGATCATCCTGGCGATCCTGGCCGCGATGTTTCCCGTGTCGCCGTCGCCATCCATGTCGGCCCAGCCACCAGTCGCAGTGACGTTGTGGACGCCGAAGATGTCGGTGATTCCCGTGGTCGAGGCGTAGCCCATTAGCGCACCCCCGTGTCGATGTAGGTCAGCCGAGTGCGTGAGTAACGGGCGCCGCCGCCGGCTATGCGACTGGCCCGCACTCGCCCGTCCGCCATGGACGCCTTCTTCTTCGCGTCTTCGGCGATTTGGAAGGCGATCGTGCGATCCTTGGCGTTCAGATAGGTTGACAGGTGGTATTCGGCGGAGCGCATCAAAGCCAGGTGGACGTCGGCTTTGAGGTCAATGGGGTCCGTGATGCGATAGGTCACGCTGGCGCGGGTAGTCACGATGTCGGCGTCCAACGTCAGGCTGGTGGCGCTGGCCACCGCGATGATGGACCGCTGTTCTTCGTACGTGTTGGGCCCCTCTATCCCGGACACCTCCTGAGTGTTGTTGGCGCCCTTGCGGAACAGAGAGCCCACCATGCGGCTGTCAAACGCCGTTGAGGCGCCGGTGACCGTCGGGCTTCCCGCCGTAACAGACACGGTCCCGATGAAATCAGCGGCGCCGTAGCCGCCGTATCTCAGCGGCCGAGGGTGCCGGTTGTAGACGAAGTCCAAGGTCTCGCCCTCGTCGGACGGCGGATAAACGAACAGGCCCAGTGTGCCGATCAGGTCCGGCACGTCGCGCACCGTCCATGCAAGGACGTCGCCGGTCTCACTGTTGGATCGGATCAGGCGGGACATGGTCTCCGCCGTCACATAGCTGCCGCGAGTGAACGTGCGATCCTCGTCTTGAGTGTCCGACATCGACTTCAGGTCGTTCGGCAGGGCGTACCACCGGGGGAAGAGCGAGTAGGTCGCACCTGCCGCTATGTCGGCGGCCGGGCTCAGCGTGGCGTCCATGGTGGCCACCTGCCCGCTCACGGAGGCGACATCGCTAACAACGTCTTCGAGGCGAACGGAGCCGTTCTCCGCCCAGCTAGGCCAAGTACCATCGGTCAGTGTCAACGCTCGTGTAGCGGAATCGTAGGCCACGCTGCCGGTTGTGTAGGGGCCTCGCAAAACAACGCGGCCATCGGCGATCAGAAACGACCAGTCCTTGAACGATCCCACTTCACGATACGCCTGTTGCAAGGCGCGGAACATCATGGGGTGAGTCGCACTGCCGCGATCGGCGCCGTGCAGGTAATCGTTCAGCGCGGCCATCACGTCGGACACCGTGAATACTTCTGGGGTCATGGCTGGTTCCCCGACATCGAGACTTTAAGGTCGTGAAACTTATCTTCGCGGACCTGCTTGCTGAACGGCTCGCCGGCGTCGAGTTCTTGCTCGGCGATGTTCTCATGCACCGCGTCGTCCGCCACCTCGTACGGCTTCTCCAGGCCAGCAGGCTCGTCGAGCACAACCGGCTTCACGTTGACGGAACCTGTGCAGCCCCAGCCGTTCTTCTCGCAGACCCGCTTGACGTCGGCCCGGCTGCTGACGTGTGCCTCGGGATCATTGGGGACTCCCGGGCGACAGAGGCTCGGCATAAACTTGGTGGCGCCCTGCGTCCCCTGCATGAAGACGGAATCGGTCATCAGGTTCGGGCACGGGAACGATCCTCGCTTACCTCGGAACTTACGACTTAGATGGCTCACTCTTTTTCTCCTCGCCTTCAGGAGGTGGCGGCGGAATGTTCGGGAAGTTCAGCTTCTCCAGCGGTATATCAAGCGCCTCGCCGAAGATGGTTGTTAGCTCGTTGGCGGGACCAAAGTTGCCCGTCGTGAAGCCGTATTGCATGGCCGAAGGCGCCAAGGTCTGGACTAGCTGTGTGGCGTCCTGCATCAGCTTTTGCTTGTTCTTACGCCTAGCGCTGCCGGCCTCGATCTCATAGGCCCATTCCGAAGAGGCCCGCAATGGATCGTCTGTGGCTATGAACTCGTTCCAAAGCATGGTCAAAGGACCGGCTTGTGGTGGTTGTCCCGGCAGCCCGCCGGCCGCCTCCTCGCGGAATAGCTTGCCGATCATGTTGGGATCAATAAACATCCTAGACGCCATCGCCTCTTTGCGGGCAACATCGGACTGCCAGCCTTCTACCTGTTGGGCATAATCATCGGGACGGTTTGTGGCGTGGGTGTTGAGCACCTGCGCCTCGCTGGCGGATCGCATCTGCCGCTGCGGCGAAGCGGTGAGTAGCGAGTTCATGCCGGTGATTTGCTCGTAGATCCTCTCGGCGATTTGGATCACCGTGAACAGATCCGGCTTGATCTCTGGAAAGGTCACAAACGAGATGGCCTTCTTGATTTGATCGGCGTCTTTGTCCGTCTCGATCATCTCGAAGTCGGCCCCGGACTCCATCGCCCCCTTGAACTCGTCCTGGAGGTCCGCGCTGATGGGGATAAGCACGCGGCTGGAGTGCCGGATGCGGTTCATCAGGTAGGTGATGGAGTGGTCGATAAACCGCTGGATCGGCAGGCCCGCCCTCAACGGGCTGATAGCCCAGGCGTTGGCGCTTTCCGTGTAGAAATCCAGCATGCTACACGGCCAAGGGCTGAACTGATCCACGTGGAATGGGATCGGCCAACGCAGGGCCTCGGCAATAGCCGACGTAGCGCCGGTGCCGGTCATGATGTGGCGAGGCAAATTGAGCGGGTGGTCCATTCCAGGAACTATCACAAGCCGAATGAACGGCCCGGTTTGTTGCAGCGCTTCGGACAGGTTCGTGGCGATCTCTCTGTCGTCGGTGTGGACCTCGTCCTGCCGCGAATCGGGTAACTGCCAGCCCCAGCCCATGCGGCTGTAAATCTCGTAGTAGATGACCACGTCGCCACCACGGCTGGGATCGTCTTGCCAGTCGTCGTGATAGCCATGAGAGTCGTGCTCCGACTCGCTGCTTTCGTTGATGACGGCGTCCGCTGAGCGGCGAAGCGCGCTCTTTCCGGCGGCCCGGATGTCATCCGCCTTCGTCCCGTAGATCTCTGCCAGCCGCCAAGCCGCCAGTCGCCGCTTGCGAATCAAAAAAGCGCAATCGTTGACCCGCTCACTGTCAGGATCTAGCAGAAGGTTGTCCACCGATTCGTAGAAGCTGCCCGGCACGGTGCCCCGCGGCGTATCAATCAGCTCGTGCCACAACAGCCCTCTGCCCTTACAGAACGCCTCGGGCAGCGAGGCCCTCGACTCCGTAGCCAAGCCGGTCTCGCTGGGTAGATAATTGAGCCACCACTGGAGAAGCGGAGCCGCCAACTGCTCCCAGGCCCGTCGCTGTGCGGTCTCTGGTCCTACTTGAGACAAGACAGCCGCTAGTTCGGGCGGCAGATTAGGAACCCGCGACGTCACTGTCCTGTGTGGGATGGACGCAAACACGTAGGGGATCATCACCGCTAAGAACTCGAACGACTTATTGATCCGCGCTGTATGGTGCGGATACTCTCCGTCCGGGAACGGGCGATCCGACGAAGTGCCGGAGCCGTCGTGGATCCCGTCTCGCGTGTAAAGCCGATTATAGGGCTCGCCCAGGTACTTCCAGATTTCGTTGGCCACCTTGTCGAAGTTGTTGTACTTCGACTTCACGGCCGCGTCGATCTGCTTAGTCCATAGGTCAACCGCGCTTCTTAGCAGTCTCATCGCGTGGCTACTTGGTTAGTGAGGAGGCGTGCTTCAGCTCCATCTCCAGCGTGGTTATCTTTCCGGTGAGGACCTGCATGGCCCTCTCCACAACGGCCAGGCGGTCTTTGACGGCGTTGAACACCTTGCCTTTCGGCGACAGGTCGAAGACCGCGTGATCCTCGCCGTCTCCGAATAACTGTGCTCGCGCCTCGATACGCGGATCGCCCTTGAACCAGACAGTGTCCCAACGGCGATTCGAGTCGAAGGCGCGAACGCTGATCTGGTTCTCCGTGTGGTCGACCCGAAGCACGACAGCCAAAAAGGGCCGCGTGAACTGGGTGTCCGTGGCCACCATGACGTAGTCCGCCACTTCGATGGCGGGCAGTGTGATTTGCTGAGCGGTTGACATTCCTGTCTCCTTGCGAGTGGGTCAGACGAGTTCTTGATACCGGCTTCGTCTGCGGTTACGCCGGAGGATCTTCTTTAGGCGAGGATCCACGTTGTCGGCCTTCTTGGCGGCAAACCGTTCGGGCCGTATGTATCGCGGGTCGAAGGCCGCCAGATATTCCATGGCATCCAACACATCCTCGACCTGCTTGTACCGTTTTTCAGGGTCTTTGTCGTCGGTCCTGGCTAGCTTGAACTGGCGATCCAGAACCAGGCATCGCCCCCGAGCCACCAGCAGCCTGGGTGTCCCCATGTGGGGGCCGCTGGACCTCACCGACAGCCAGTTTTTGAGCGCCTCTTCTCTGCCCCGCACATCGTCCGAGCCGGGAAAGAACCCATGCAAGGGCCCGCGCTGAATCGGGGCGACGCCAGCTTCCTCTAGGGCCTCGAAGTATTTCTGCGCCACCGTTATGTTCTCACCCACCGGCGTCTGTCGGCCCATACGCTTGTCGACGATGCAGGCTTGAAACCGCACGCCGTCCATCCGCTCGGCCACGTCGCCAGCCCAACCGTGGCTGTCCATAACCTTCGTCTCGAAGGCGTCGTACACGTAGACGTGCGACTCGTCCGGAGGCACTGCGGCGAATACCGTGCCGGCGTTGCGGCGGGCCGGATCGAACGAACAGTAGCGAGCCCAATCGGGCGGTATATCTCGCGGCTCAAACCCGTGCGTAGTCTGCCCCTTGAACTGATAGATCTTTATGGCGTTGATCGCGTAGTCGCCCCGGCGACGAACGGCCACTTCCTCGGGGCTCAAGAACTTTGTAAACTCCTCCTGCGCCTCCTTGGAGATGAAGGGGTTGTCCTCGGGGTGTAGCCTCACAGCCATCACCTCGGGGTCGCCTTCCTCGAAGCGTTCGCGCAGGTCGAGCAACTTTGGGTTCATGGTCTGTGGCGTGGCCGACCAGATGGCCAGAGCCTTATGCCGCATAGCGCCACGGGCGAATTCCGTCAGGTGTCCGTCTCGCCTGAGTTGCTCGTCGAACCAACCGAACATCCACTGAGTTCCCTGCCGCTCAGGGGATTCACTGGACACGAATTCCAAGGTCACGCCGTTGGTGAGCGTGACTATCGCGGGCACCTCCTTGGCCTTCGACAGCCAGGCGATCCTCTTGATGAGGCGGGGTGGAATGATCGGCGGCGAGTCTTCCCACTTCTCGCGGTACGCCTCGTCAAATTCTTCAAGCGTGGTGGGGTCGTCGGCGCGCCAGCGAACCAGTCGCCAGAGCTTGGTGTGCTCATCTCGGATACGCGAGAAGGCGCCGGGCTTGCCTAGTTTGGACCACAACGGGTCCGCTAGATGGCGCTCGGTCAGACCCACGATCTGGATGCGGCCGGCCTCCTTACGGTACTTGTCGTAGGGGTCGCACCAGCACGCGCAGCGGGCCGTCTCGATGGCGCCGAAGGTTGTCTTTGAGGTTTGGTTGGCGCCGTCCACGATCCGCCAGGTCGCCTTGCTGGCGTGCAAGGGTTCAACCGCCGGCAGCGCGACGTACATCGCGAGCGTCTCGTTGATGCGGTCGAGGACACGCTCCGCCGAACGGTAGAACCGTCGCTGTTGCATGACGGCCGCCCGCTCCTCGGCTGTGGTGGTGTCGACCTCCCGGGGCTTGTCGAGGCCACGCAATAGCGCCCCCACGTCGACAGTTGGTTTGTTCATGCGGGCGCCTCCACGACGGAGGCATCCACGTACGGCAACACGTGATTCACTTGCGCCATCAACTTCGGGTCCTGGTCCCGCATGAGATGCAGGAATCGCCTTACGTCTTGCTGGGCCGAAGCGTCACCGCCGCGCTCCTGCTCGCCAAACTTCAGCACGCCATGGAAGACCATCTTGAGAATGTCAACCTTCAGCCTGTCGTTCTTGCACTCTTCATAGATCGTATGCAACTCGTGGGCGAACTCTTGAGGGCCCCCAAAGCTCGCGATGATCGCTTCGGTCACGTCGCGAGAGGACGAGTTACTGCTGACGCCGACCACCATTTTCAAGGCCTTTGCCGCATTCGACATGGCTCGTGTGCCTCCAAGACTGTGAGTTCGTCGGCCAGGATAACAGTACGGTGATGGACGGACTTGTCTTTGGTCTTCCAGGTCTCCTGTCGCAGGGTTCCGTCGACCGCAATTCTCGTGCCCTTGCTCAGGGAGGAGAACTGGATGGCCAGATCTCCCAAGGCGACCACAAACATTACTTGGTCGTCGACGTCCACTTCTGCGCGTGCGATATCGCGTCTTCTAAGCGTGTCAAATTCAAGCCGTGGCCGTTCGCGGACGTTTCCTGTAAGCCGGGCAATCGCCCTGTCTTTTCTTTCCACTCCCTCAGACTCGCCCACCGCGTACCTCCACAAATAGGACAGTGATGCTCCTTCGGCGAACACCTGCATGGCGAGTACGGCGCCGCCTCCATGACGCGGGTCTTGATGAGTTCCAGCGCCCTGTGTGTGGCCTCGACGTTAATGTCGCGGGCAAACGGGGCGTGCTGGATCACCAACAGGCTGCGTATCAAGAGGTTAATATCCTCGCACCAACGCTCGATTTCCTTCCGGCCGGAGAACACACCCACCAGCCGATCGGGAACCTCACGCCCCAGTGCGTCGTACAGCGTCATGCAAATTAAACCCCGGCCGCCGGGAGCATCTACCGCTCCCGACGACCTCGCAAGCCGGGCTTGCGCCCAGCCGCCTAGACTAGGCTTCGGTTTGCTGGTTTTCCAGTCGTCGTGCGAACATCAGGCACTCAGCACTAGCGACGGTGTTGGCCTCGTCTTGGGTGCCGACTACGGCTTCACCAGCCGCAGCCACCGCTTGTTTGATCCGGCCATTGGTGTCGATGGCCAGTGCGTCATGTGCGGCCCGACCGTTGGACCCGCCCGAGTCGTTGCGCACCTTGACAGGTCCGCAATCCACGACGTAGAAAAGGTCGTTTTCTGGAATCGTGGTAATCTTGTACGCATCATCCAACGCGCATCCCTGGTCGCCAGCCGTGCAACCCGTTCCGAAGCGATTGACCTTTTGGCCCCACCCTTCGGTGGTTGTCAAGAACTGGCAGAAGTCATTGGCAACAGTGATGTCGCCGCCAGACACATTACGCACACACAACAAGGTAACGTCCAGGCCGGTGCCGTGCTCGGTGTCTTTCACCTTGAAGCGGCGACCCTCCAATTCGGAGAGATGCGTGGTCGTCGGTGTGACGTTACCCGCGTCACTTTGGGTTTCCCCCCTGGGGAAAGGAAGTGCCAGATAGTCCATTGTCTTACCTCATAGCAAAATTGGTTGTCGAAAAACCCAAACGATCGCAGTCACACGACTACGTGCCAGAGGCAGAGATCGCTACCAGTTTGGCGTGAAACGCTGGGGAGTCGCACATTACGTTACCCCAAAAACTAATCGCCCTAAGATCCTCTGAGGTACGAATATCGTGGTCTTCCTCGGCGCCGATCAACTGCGGCAAGGCACAACGCAGAGCCAACTTCTTCATACTGAGGATGTAGCCGACGCTGGCCGGCACGCCGAACTCGGTGGCCAACTCCAGGCCATTGTACTGGAGCGTTTTGAACCCTAGCTTTACGAGATCGCTCGTCTGGGTAACCTCGAACGTTTGGATGCCTTCCAGGCTGTCCTCCGCGGCACGCTGCAACTCTGGCTCCAAGATGCAGATGTCGGGCGTCGTGTCTTGGACCACCTTCAGGTAGGTCTTCCCGAAGTTGATCGCCTGTTGCCACTTATTGGCGAAGTTGTAGACCGAGGTGCCGTCCTTGTTGAATTGCCGCGAGTGGTAATCCACTATCAGCGGCGACCACGCCCAGTATTGCGGCGTGGTGGAAGTGCCCTGGAGAGGCCAGGTTCCGGTTGGCCACGAGCCTCCGTACCACCCCAAGGTGGTAAGCAGCCCCGCGTATGTATCATTGGGCAAGCCCGTGATACCGTTGCCGCTCAGGCCGCTTTGGCTGAACCACGACTCCAACCCGTGGATGGTGTCCTGATCGCCGGCGTTGCCGTCCTTGTAAAGTTCGAGGCGGAACGACTCGACAAAGTCGTCGCCCATGGCCCTGGTCACCTCGTCTACGATGTTGTAGAGCAAGACGCCCTTCTTTCTGGACAACAGCCGCTCGAACCGCGAATAACTCGACCCCATGTCGTAAGACCGGATCGGCAGTTCGGCCTTTCGATTGAAGTTGATGTTCGCGAAATCGCGGTTCTTGGTGTTGAGCGATCCCGGCTGCAACTGGTGCCTCTTGAACCGTGGCCGCCAACGGATGGCGTCCTCGGCCTGGTTGTACATGATCCGGCCCTTGGAGCGGAGCATGGCCATCAACACGGACTGCGTGAAGATGGGCTCTACTCGCTTGGCGAGGATCTTATTGAGGGTCAGTGTGTCGACCCGCGCAGTGTTACCGGTAACCATGCCATTCTCCTCCGGTCAAACGTGAGTAAATTCCGCCGTGATTGGGAGGGTCGCGGCACACACGGGGTTGGGAGGAATGTAGCGGCCACCCAGCACGGACCCTCCCAAGATCCAGCGCACCGAGCGGCCGTGTGGTCACTCCGGCGTTCGACTCTTATCGAGTTCCTCCAAGAGCTTCGCCAGATCCCCAGGCTGTCCATTGTCTCCCATCTTCGCCAGACGCTCATCGAAGGTGTTGATCCCGGTGTCGTCGAGCTTCGCCACAGGGCCTTGTCTCATGGCCGAGGCAGGCGGCTCCACCGGGGCTTTGATCGGCTCCGGTGTGGGCTGGGCTTGCATCACGCGGAACATCGCGCTTTGCATGGCTACCGTAGGGGTGACGCCAGGCCGCAGTTTCTGGGTCGCCGGGTCGACTATGTCGGGACTGTACAGCGCCTCTTGGAACTGTTTTCCGAACGCCGAGAAGCCGGATTCTTTTTTGCCGTCCGTGTACAAGGCGCTGGAGTTGTCTCCTAGAAACTTGTCGTAGTCCGACTGGTCTTGTTCGGCTTGTGTTTTGGCTACCGTCTGCTGTCGCTGATCCTGGACCATCTCCTTCAGGGCGACGATGTCCGCCCGAAGGTCCTTCATTTCCTGGGGCGTGCTGCGCATCAGGTGGTCTTCTCTGACCAGTTTGGCCGATGCGTATTTCTCCGCCAGTTTGACGACCGCCGGGTCCGCGTTGTCGCCCATCCTGGCCAGATCCTGAAACCTGGGGTCGAGATCCGGCAGTTCGGGCATGCCGTCGTCGGCCGGCTCAGCCGCTGGCTTCTCGGCAGCCGCCTTGGCCGCCAGGAAGTCGGAAAACTCTTGGCTGTGAGCTGCGACCTGCTGTCCCAGCTTGGCGTGGTCGGTGAGCTTGGTGAGCGCCTCAGCGTCACTGGTGGCGCCTGTGGCGTAATCGGTGCCGTAGTGCTGGTCGAGGATCGTCGTAATGCCAAGCGGGTTGGGGGCTGGCTCTTGCGCTGCTGGCTCCTCCTCGGAAGCCTCAGCCGCCTCGGGGACCTCAGCCGCCTCGGGGGCCGCTTCCGGGTTCTCCTCGGCCACGGGCGTCTCGGGTTCGCCTTCGTCCGCCGGCTCTGGCGTGGGGTCGGGTTCCTGTGGCTCCTCGTCCGCTGCTGGGTCCGCTCCACCGGCGTTCAGGAGGTCCATGACTTCAGCGTCGATGTCGGCCGGTGTTTGAGGAGGGGCGTCAGTTGACATTGGACGGTCCTTTTTAACGGGTAACGGCTGTGCGAGGTGGGGTCTCAAGTGGATGGAGCGAGTCGACCAGCCATCCAGCCTTCACGAGGCGGCCGAAGAGGTCGCTGGCAAGCACACTGGTGGGGAGTTTTTCACCAGGGAAGTTAACCACGGCTGCGTCTCGGCCGTACACCATGCGGGCTACGGCGTCGTAGATGAGCGCGGCGACGTGGCTGTCTCCCTTGTGCTCCAGGTAGAATTGGTGGTCCTTCGGGCGGGCTCGCTGCTTGAGTTTGATCCGCCACGACTGCCTCTCTCTACGCCAGAACACTCCTCTGTGTGGGCTAAAATCTGCTCGGTCCATAGACGTAAGATAGCATGATGTCCAGCCCCCAAACCCTGCTTACGCGGGGCGGGGTGGCAAATTGGCGCGGCCTCTCGTGAAAATCCCTGAGAACCATTGAGAACCGTTGACAACCGATGAGAATACGGTATAATGGCGATCCAACTGAGGAGGAACAATGATGATCCTAAACTGCCGAGGTGACCGCATCGTCCGCCAGCACATTACTGCGACGCGAGACCACAAGCTACGAGAGTACGTGCAGGATCTGCGCCGGCTCGCAACGCTATGTCGATCCCAGGCGGCTCGCTTCGTCCTGAGCGGGAATATGCTGGCGATCAACGCCCTAGAACACACGGCTGACCGGGCGGAGCACGACGCCGGCAAAGTGGAGCGATGGATCGGCCTAGCGAATCAGATTAGGAGATGACAATGCCTGATCCCACATGCCTGTCCGTTGGTTGCGACAGGAAGATTCCAGGGGTCCGCTTGGACGGGCGGCCAAGGCTGCACGGACTATGCAGACCGTGTTATCAACGGCTCAACCGGGAACGACATCAGCGAAAGCTAACATGGGCAGAGCTTGAGCAAACAGGTCGCTGTGCAGTAGCGTGGCACCCTGCGTCGTTCGAGTCGAGGCCGCATTTTCACAAACCCTTACGGAGAACGCCATGAGTAACACCACCTGCATGGCTCCTGACTGCGAAGCCGCCACCGTTGGTCGAGGCAACTGCCAGATTCATTACAGCAGATTGCGCCACCTCATCATCCGCACTAAAGGTGGCGACGAGCCCGTAACGTGGGAACTTCTGGTTGACGCCGGGCTTGCCACACCCAAAACTAGTCCTCCCGGTCGTCCGGTGTCTGAATTCACCGCAGGCGTTCTGGCCGTGCTGGCTGAACATCGCAGCGTGCGGGAGAGATTGCCGGAGTTTGGCCAAGTCGACCAGCCAGACAATGAGGGAGAAACGCCGTGAGCACCGCACTCACCCACGCCGAGTTGTCCTCCCTGCGCGATCACGAGGCCACGATCCGCCAGCATGAAATCGGCTTCGTCGCCGTAGGCCTGGCCATCACCGCCATCAATGCCGACAAACTGTTTCGCGATCAATACGACACGTTCGCCGCCTACATCCTGGGCGAATGGGGCTGGAGTCGAGGGCACGCTTTCCGGCTAATCGAAGGCTCCCGCGTGTACAGGATTCTGTCTCCAATTGGAGACACTACGCCGCGTGACAGGTTGCCGGCCAACGAGGCGCAGATTCGACCGCTGACGACGATTCCCCTGGAGCAAGTCGAGGGCGTCTGGCGCGAGGTCGTCTCCGTCGCTCCCCTCGACGACGACGGAAACCCGAAGATCACGGCCGCGCTGGTCCAGGAAACCGTCAACCTGCACAAGGGCGATCCCAAGCCGACCGCCCAAGCATCAAACGACGACCTACCCGAAACCCTCCAGGCCACGACTGGCGACGTCGCCCCGGCGGCCGAGGTCGATGAGCCCGATCAAGCCAGTTGCTCGTGCGGCGAGTCCGACCGCAACGACGACGGGGACTGCGTCTCTTGTTTGGGCGCCGACGCCTACGACGCAGAGGACGTGCTGGATTATATGGAGAACCGGCTTGCGATGGCGCGGCGGAATAGACACGGCTGCGAGGATCGCGGGGCACAGTAAATAGCAGGCCGGTAGCCAAGCTGGCGGACTTTAACCGAAGGAGGTGATGTCTATGGCTGCATGACGAACACCCAAATTGAACACGCAGAAAAAGAAAGAGAAAGACAATGAAACGGATAAGAAAAAGTCGCTAATCCAGCGCACGGCCCGCCGGAGCCTATCCGGCACACGGGTCAGTAGCGCCAATTGGCAGAGCACTGGTTTCCAAAACCAGCGGTTGTCGGTTCGATTCCGACCTGGCCTGCTCGGTAAGTTTCGCGATCACCTGCTAGGCCGATCCATTCGGTGTACTCCGAGGCGCCGCGACCGCGAGGCGCGGACAAAAGGGTGTGACAGCCGGGAATAGACCGGCAACACGGTCCCGTGGCGGAATTGGTAGACGCAAGTTGGATGAGACCGGGTAGCGCCGGTTGGCATGGCTGGACATGCCCGCTAAGCAGCTTGAAACGTGACTCTATGGGCCAGAGCGGGGTCGCGACACATTTCTGGTTCGACTCCAGACGGGACCACTTTGCGGCGGCGGCGTGGTGTCCCTCAGTGCTTCGCGAGGCGCTGGATGGGCTTGGAGACGCAGCTCGGCTGGGACAAGGTTGCTCTTGTCCGCCCGGGAAAACGTCGGTTCGATTCCGGCCCGCCGCATTTTGGATTTTCAGAAAGGATGTGCAAATGATTGTCCTTCGCGAACTCACTGCCCACGGTCCTCATTATAGGTATTGCCAGTATCTCTTCATTGGTTCTCATGTCTGGCTCGATTTCCTGGGCAATAACGATCACTGGGCCCGTTGTCCAAAAATTGAGGAGTGCTTCGAGCCGTTTGTATAGTGGTTAATACACCGGGCCTTCAACCCGGCAACGGGGGTTCAATTCCCCCACGGTTCACTTTGCGGCGGCGGTGTTGCAGCACCGAGTGATGAACGTTGGCTAGGGCCTGTTACCCATTGAGGCCATAGGAGGTGCCGGGTGAGGAATCCGGCCCGCCGCATTTTACACTAACCCTTGTTTTGGGAGATTGCCATGAAGTGCGGAGATATTGTGACAATATCAGACGGTTCCTACTGCCTGTGCTACGCGGGGCAAGGAGAGCTGCACCACATCTTCGGAAACAACCTCCTCAATCGCCGGTGGACGGTCCTGTGTAGGAACTTGCGATTACCTAGTGACGTAGAGGGAGAATGGAACGACTTACTTCTATGCGAAGTCGATAATCCCGCCAACCTACTGTTTTCCCGAGCTAGGCACTGTCTCGTCGTCGTAGCGTCCGACCCCAACGCCATACACGTCACGGTCCCCGCGGGCACGACGAAGCTAATTGTGGCGTTCGAGCGATAGCTCTTGTGACAGTGTGACACGAAAAACTCACGCGGAGACGCGGAGGACAAAACTCCATGAAAGCCGTCGCGGATGACTATACACCTCGCACGATGGCGCAGCTCGAAGAGCAGGCGCTGGAGTTGCTGCGGACGTGCCCCCATCCGACCGTTGGTTGCGGCTGGATTGGCCGCCAGATCTTTGCCGGCGCACACCAGCGTGGCTCGGCGCCCTTCGCTCGCATCGCCGGGAAAGTAATGCGTCGATTGCAAAAACGTGGCCTCGTCGCCTATGGGGTCGCCCATGGGCGAAGCGAGCGCGACGACACCTACGGCTGGTACGCAACCCACAAGCAAAGTGAGAAATAATCCCAGAAACGAGACACGGAGAACAACATGGGTGACAGAACAAAAAAACAGTTAGCCGAGGAACGGAAACATTTCAGCCCGAGCCACAAAAGCTATTGTGGTTATCCCTCAGAACCATGTAGTTGCGAAGTTTACAACGAGAGTGAACGAAGGACCACACATAAAAGCTACTGTAACTATCCATCCGATCCTTGTGACTGTGGCTTAATATGAGTGAGACGCACCAATAGGGGAATCCGTGCCCGCCGCATCTTGCAAAACGAAGAAACTCACGCGGAGGACAAGACGCATGAAACAGCCAACCCACGCACTCATCTGTTGTGTTCAGAACGACGACATCGGTATTGGTATCGAACCGCACGTGCGGTTGTTTAATAGTAAGAAGGAAGCTGAGGAATACGCGGTGTCGAAACTCATAGAGTGTAAACGCTATACACTGATGACTGGCTACCCAGGGGGGTACGTTAGCCTAGGTGCCCCACACCGCGTGTGTGCGACCAGGACTGAAGTCTTATTTGATTTCGCCATGAATTACCTGGATAGCATGGGGCGGTTCGAGGTAGTACCAATTTGCCAAGACCTAGAGGAGCAAGACGCGACCGGCGCCGAAACTGAAATCGCCGACCTACTCGACGTCCTGGAGTTCGCAGAGGGCGCGTTGTTGGACTCGTTCGCCTCGGAGGATGGGCTCGACGGCGAGGCCGCGCGGCTGATTGCGCTCATGTGCAGTGTTCTACTCGTCAAGCATAACCGAGTCTCGGCCTACGTCGAGGCGGGCAAGGGACCTAAAATCTAGGAGAAAACGCATGACCAACTCAGCGAACGTAAAGCTGATTCCGCTGCCGCTGGTGATCTGCCAACACTGTGGCCTGTGGTGAAAAACCGGCGTTCAGCCGCGTTGGACAGAAATCAAATGTCCGGCCTGCGGGCAATGGACAGAGCTAGATGCCAAGGAGCGAATAATGGGTGACGGCCAAACCGAAGTTGAACAAGGCATCGCTGCCGACGAGGCCGCGCACACTACCTCGCCATTTGGCCGCCGATGCGAGGTAATGGCCGACATGGCCGATAACAGAATCCCGGCACCGACTTTCCTACGCCAATTGCGCATGGTTGTTGATGAGGCATTAGGCGTGGCTGGGCAGCGACTCTCGGAGGACGTGCGTGCGAGGCTAGAGGAAAAACGGAAGGCCAAGATGTTCACGGACGAAACCGCGCGAATCGCCGAAACTATCGACGCTACGGCGATCGGCTTGGCGGTGGCGAAGAGGATCGTAATAAACCACCCGGAACACCCGGAACGGCTGGATCATCGCGCCAGCCTATGGGTCGGGTGGGCGATTGCCGGGAGCGACGAGGGTGACGGGTGGTTGGGGCGCCTGTTCAACGGCCACAGGCAGTCCGGATTGGATAAGTGGCAAGACACGATGAGAGGGATGCAAACAACCATCGCCGTGATCGTCGCCGAAGAAATCAGGAAAGCGTCGGCCACGGAATCGTCGGAGACGTCCGGCTCGGCTTGCGCAGTCGTGGGCGATCACGGAGCGCCCGAGGGCCCGGCCGATCGTGAGCCCGACAAGACGTCGGCTGATCGGCTGGGCGAGGTGGCGGCGGCCGTGCTCAGGTTTACGCTCACCCAGCCGGTGTGGCTATATGCCCCCGTCTGGAGATTGTATAAGTCGGTAACCATCAACGCGTCGGAATCCGAAATACGCGATGCCGCCGAGCATGCTAGTTACTTGGTCTATGACAAGGCCACGGACCGGGTGTCGCTATTCAGCGCCGAGACCAAGACGGCCGGCGAGAAGGAGGATGCATCGGACCAGCTATTCATAAAGGGCGCGGTCGACCTCTTCCTCGACCAGTACGGCCACGGGACCATCCATCAACTCGCGCAAGTGGCGGGGGTGAGTAACCAGGCGATACGCCGCTACGTCGCCGACAGCGATCACCTGGACCGCGATCAAATGACTATCATAACGCGCGCAGTGCCCAAGAAGAGCGAGTAACATGACCGAATCCCAAGCGATCGTGATCCAAAAGCTGATCCGCGAACACGGCCCGATGCCCATCGACTTCATTCGGCAAGCCACTGGCTTCTCGGCGGGGGCAATCCGCCAGACGGCGAGGCGATCCGAACTACTGGCGTTCTCCGCAGACGACATTGTGTCGCTAGCCAACAACGAACCGCCGCCGAAGATCTCCGATCCACTGGCCCTGGACATTTGGTTTGCCGTCCGCGACGGGCCGCGCCGGCCGGAACGCCTGGCCGCACAACTCGGCCACGGCGAGCAGAGCGTGCTGGAATCGGTCGAAGAATCAAACCACCTGCGAATCGACGCGGACGGCAACGTGGACCATGTTCCGCGTTGTTCGCCCATGGTACTGTAAACCCCCTAACCACGATAGGTGAATGATGGACGGTCTGAAACTTAAAGAGATTGTCGACCGCGCGCTCAGTGAACGTGTTGCGAGTCTGGAGTTGACTCGTGACGGCCACAGGTGCCGCATCCGCGACTTAACCGCGAAGGTTACGCAGATGGAAAAAAAGCTGGTCGTGGAAGCCTCCAACCACGCCGTCTGCATAAACGAGAGAAATACATTACTAGAGAAGGTCGCCGAGCTAGAAGCGGCCAAGGGGGAACTGGAGAGCAGGCTCGCAGACGCTAGAAGCGCCTGTTATGATTGTCGTTGACTGGCGGGCGCTCACCTCGAAAAGATCCACACAGCCCAACGAGCCCTTGTATGATCTGCCCTCGCTGCGGACACGGAAACCGGGGCGGCGACCCATACGACACGGGTTGCCGGAGGTGTGGATTCGATCCAGCCGACGAGGAATATCAGGCCAAGGCAGACGAGGCGGCGGATAACAGGCGACAGGACAACAAACTCAGGGAGGTGGAATGATGACCGACAAGATGCGTTGGAGATACACCGACACGAATCCCGTGGAGCTGGCGGTCGATTCGGCGACCGTGATTGAGATCGGTGACATGCTCTGGCTGGATGTGGGCTACGACAGGAGAGAAACCCCTAAGCCAGCAGCGCTGCTACCGAAGGACCCGCCCGATGTGGGCAACAGCTATAAGGGAGCAACGGCCCGGGCTTACGCCTTCGCCGCCAGCTTTCTCGGTGTCGCCATGGCGCGAAGCCGCGTCGGCGACACGGGAAAGATACGTATAGCCACCGTCGGCGTTTTTGAGTTCGACTGCGAGCTGCAAACATTCACGCTCGGCGCCTTTGTTGGTCCCTCCGAGCGATTGTGCCTCAACGAAACCCTAGACAATCAGTCGGTAACTGAAGTGTCGTGTAGTAAATTCGCCATCGCCCGGGTGCAAAAGAGCGCACCACGGCCGACGACCAGCGTGTTCGTTGAGATTCGCTCGACCGTGATGTATGGCGGCATACAGGGACGCGATCAATGACAACCCTTGACGTCCAACAGCGCTCCGCCGAATGGATAGCCGCCCGACTGGGCATGATAACGTCCAGCGAGTTTAAGAAGGTTCTCGCGAAGCCGCGAGTAGAGGGCGCTGGTACCGCTCAGACCTATATGGACCAGCTAGCGTGGGAGACGATCGGCGGAGTCCCGCAACATAGAGATATTTCCCGCGCCATGCAACACGGCATCAACTGCGAGCCAATCGCGCGGCGGCTCTATGCACACCCGGAAATGACGGGTCGCGCGGTCACGGAAGTCGGCTTTATCAAGCATCCCACCGAGCGGCTTGTCGGTTGCTCGCCAGACGGCTTGGTAGGCGATGACGGCATTATCGAGATCAAATGTCCGGTGAGTGGCGCGATCCACGCAGGCTACATCCTGCGTGGCCCCGTTGCGCATAAGGCGCAGATCCAGGGCATCCTATGGATCACCGGCCGAAAGTGGTGTGATTTCATCAGCTACCACAGCGCCACGCGGACCTGGAAGCGGGCCCTGCACATCAAGTGCGTGGACCGCGACGAAGAGTATATCGAGCGACTGGCATCGGCCGTGCGGAACTTTCGCGCGCGGCTGGAGAAAACTGTCGAGCAACTCAGGGCCGATCAATGAAGACCAAGCTTGTCAATCGCTACTACTGCGAATTCTGCAAGAAGTCGGGCTGCTCAGCGCCGCACATGGCGAAGCATGAGCGTCGTTGCACCATGAACCCGAAGCGGGAATGCGGGGTGTGCGGTCTAGTCGGGTCCAGCGAGACGAGGCCGATTCGCGAGTTGACGGCGTTGCTTCCAGACCCCGATGCGTTCATTGAGAATCGCGGGTTGTCTTGGGAGGGCTTCAGCGACGAGATAACCCCAGCGGCAAACGCGACGCTGCCGGAGTTGCGCGACGCCACTGAGAACTGCCCAGCGTGCATTCTTGCGGCAATCCGGCAGCGAGGGATTCCTGTCCATATGGTAACGGACTTCGGCTGGACGAGCGAGATGGAGGCCGTCTGGGCTGAAGTGAACAAACAAAACGCGGAACACTACTAACCACGGAGACAAGACATGAGCCAATCAGCAACCACACCCCAATCGCCCAGCCAGGCCGACGCGCCGCAAGGCGACCTGCTGGAAAAGACGATCGAGGCGACCCGGGCCCGACAACAAAGCTACAGTTTTGACCTAATCCTCGACCCCGCGAAATACGAGCACTTGCAAAGGGTGGCGGAGCTCTACGCAAACAGCGACATGGTACCGTCGCACTTCCGAGGCAAGATTGAGAACTGCTTCATCGGCCTACAGATGGCCGTTCGGCTTGGCGTTGACCCCTTCATGTTCTTGCAAAAATGCTATGTGATCCACGGGCGGCCGGCCATCGAGACGCAATTGGCCGTCGCGCTGGCGAATCGCTCGGGTGTCTTCGATGGCCCGATTCGCTATGAGATGAGCGGAGAAGGCGACGGTTTTGGCTGCACTGCATGGGCCATCCACAAAGGCACGACGGAACGTTGCGAGCAGGTGGTAACGATCGGCTTGGCCAAGAAAATGGGCTGGTGGGGCAAAAAAGACTCCCTCTGGCCGAAGATGTCGGGTCAAATGCTCAAGTATCGCTCGGCCATGTGGCTGATCCGCCACGAGTGCCCCGAGGTAATCATGGGGATGCTATCGCGCGATGAGGTGGTGGACACGTTCGATGGTCCGGCGAGTGACGTGGCCTCAACTCCCTCGCAGGTTGTCGGTCCAAGCCACGAAGAGCAAGCCGATGCCGTGGCGGCTAATCGCGAGACCCAGACCGCCCCTGAGCCCACGCCGCCCGAAGAACCCGAAGCCAAGGCCGAGGGTGACGTCGACCCTATTGCGGCCGCCATGCAGATGGACGAATACGACGGCATGTTGGAGGCCGCCGACAGCCTGACCTACGTTGACAAGGTATTGGCTCTTATCGCGAAGGACACGGTACTCAACGACAATCAACGCCACATACTGGAGGCGGCGTGCGGCGCGAGGCGGGAGGCAATTAAGGCCGGCCGAGGCCCTGGATCGAACACGTAACGATAACCCAACCCCATACAGAGGAAAACCCATGCAGCGTAAAACCTCCCCGGAAGGAATCGCCTCCGTCCATCTGAACAACTACGATCGCAAGGCCCTGGCCACGGCCGCCGACTACTTTTATTTGTGGTCCAGTTGCTGCCGCTCCAATTGCGACATTGAAGGCCAGGTGGAGTACGAACTGAAGGGCCAAGCCATCCAAGACGAACTGCGACACATGGCCAAGCTCGACAAGCCTGACGCGGCCGAGGATCAAGCCGAGACAGGCGGTTGAACGAATGAGAAATCCGATTTGTCCGTCACTTGAAGAGTTTCGCCGCGTACACCCACGCTTGGGAAGTAGCCCCAAGGGCGCCGACTATGGGTATTTCGAGCTTGGGCTGTTGCGGATTATCAGCAGCGGAAGCGGCGATCGCTGGGAACACGTGTCGGTGTCGCTGGCGGACCGCACCCCGACGTGGGAAGAAATGTCGAGCATAGTGGAGTACTTTTGGCGCGACGATGAAACCGTTTTGCAATTCCACCCGCGACGTGCGGAATACGTCAACAATCACCCCTATTGCCTACATTTGTGGAAGCAGCGGAGAAAGAATCATCCGCTGCCGCCGCGGGAATTGATTGGCTAACGCCACACACACGAACCCAAACACGGAGGCGGCGACATGCTTGTACTAGCACGGAAGCAAAACGAGTCGATCATGATAGGCGAGATCATGGTAATGGTGCTGTCGATCAAAGGGGACACGGTGCGGCTAGGGATCGATTCGACGAAAGACGTGCCGGTGCATCGGCGCGAGGTGTACGATGCGATTCGCAGGAAGGCAAGGGAATGACCAGCGAACGATGGACCGAGTCGAGAGTGTTTGAGGCGTTGAAAAAACGGTTTCCGTCGCCAGCGTTCGTGTTACTGCCACAGGTGCGTAGTGCCACCGGCTCCAGCAGCAAGGTGCGGACGGCTGACGCCGTGGCCGTGTCCACGTGGCCCAGCCGGGGGCTTTACATCACGGGCATCGAAATCAAGGTCTCGCTCGCCGATTGGCGCAGGGAATTGGCCGACCCGACAAAGGCTGAGTCGATCCAGCAATACTGCCGCTATTGGTACATCGCCGCGCCCAAGGGTGTCGTGCCAGGCGGCGAAGTGCCGGACAATTGGGGACTCCTGGAATGCAACGCGAGGTCCACGACAGAGACAAAGCGGCCAGAACGGTTGGACGAGGCGCCGCCCGACATCCTCTTCACCGCAGCCGTGCTGCGCCGTGCGTCCGAGGTCATGCGCACCCAGGCCGACGTCGAGCAAGCGATCCAAGCCTATCGGACGCAAGCCGAGGAAAGCGGCATGAAGTGCCAGGAGGCGACTCTGGTGAGCGACGAACTGGAAGACTTGAAGTCCGCCGTCCAGCAATTCGAGGCCGCATCCGGTGTTTCCTTGGCGAAGTATAGGGGCGGCGACATCGGCCGCGCGGTGAAACTCGTGCGAGAGGCGGGTGTGGCCCAGTGCGTGAGGAGGGCAACCAGTCTACGGGATGACGCTCGGCAGATCGCCGAGAGACTGGATAAGTCCTTGGCCGCCATGACCGCTGATGACCCAGAGGCAACGCCATGATCGAGTACGAGAGAACACTCCTCGCCTACGGGGTGCGACTTTGTCCCGACGGTCCGCTGGCCATGGGAGCCACGGCGGGACCACGACTATCGTACGCGCGACGTGACGCGATCGACTTCCGTAACGGGCTGCGCAAGCACGGATTTCCAAAGGCCCAGGTCGTGGCTGTGAAGGCGACGTTCGAGACGGCCAAGACGATGCGGGAATTGCTGGAGACAGCCGGTGGTAAACGCTAACCCACGCTAACGGAGAACCCCCATGGCCCAGCCAAAACGACACACCTGCCCGGTCTGCTGCCCTGACGGCCGAGCAGCAACTGTCAAGGATTACTTGACAGCTCAAATGTAGGAGGCTTCGCGTGATAAAGTTTCTCCGCGCTCTCGGCTTCGGATTCCATCTAGACTGGGACGGGTCGTTGCTGATCGAAGAGCCCGACTACCTGTCCGCCAGCGACGTGCTTGAGGCCCTGGGGGCCTGGCGAGAAGAATGGCGAAATATCCTAGCCAGGCAGGTGACCTACGAGGCACAAAGGGACCGGAGCTTTTTCCACGGCGGACCCTCTCACGGGAAGCGGCACGGTAGAGACGCCCGGAGGGCCGAGTATTTTGTCGGCTGCAACGTGGCCCGCGCTAAATGGGCCGTATATAAAGTCGTGCCCGATGGTCGTGCGTTTTTCCAAGGCTACGCCACGTCGGAGCGCAAGGCCCTGAACGGAGATTTCGTTCGTTCAGGCGGTGTCGGGGGCGAAAATAACCTTGACACGCCTTCCTGAAATGTGCTAATATCCAACGCATATAAACCACACCACCCAGGGGTGCCTCAATGAACAGCACGGAAGTTTTGATCGCCGTCACGACACCGAGCGGCAAGCCGGCGACGATCAACCAGCTCGCCCACGCAATCAGGATGGGGGCAGTAGACCACGCAGAAGGCGGGTATAGCCAGAAACACGTCAATCAGCTTCAGCAGTACGTCGACGAGGTTAAGCCTGGGAGGCCCGTGAGGCCGGCCAAGTGATCGTTGGTTCGGGCCCGGATCAACATCATGGCAGCATTTGAAAACAGCGGCGGATACGCCAAATTCTACAACGCACTAGTCGACGATGGACACATTGCCGGTATCAGTGGCAGCGCGTGCAAGGTGTTTCTCGTGCTCTTGCGGCGCGCCGATGCCAATAACCAGTGCTGGCCTGGCCGTGCCCGGATCGCGGAAGAGGCAGGTGTTTCGATCCCCGCGATAAAACGGTCGATTCGCGAGCTTATCAAACATGGATTGATTGTTCGAACCCAGCGCACGAAGAAAAACCACGAGCCAGATACCAACATGTATACGGTGCTGTGCCCCCCATTAGGTCGGATCACTAATGAGCCCACCCCTCCCATTAGGACGGATCACCAGCGACCCCAGGTAGGGTCAGAAATGACCCCAGGTAGGGTCACGGGTGATCCGGGGGTAGGGTCAGAAATGACCCCACCTGGGGTCACGGGTGATCCCATAAGGAAACTAAGAGAAGGGCGACCCATTGAAGGGCACCCATTGAAGGGCGACCCAGAGAAGGGCAACGGGGATTTGTTTATTCTGGACGGGTCCCCTGTCCCCCCCAAGAAGGTGTCTCGCCCAGACGATGTCAACACGGTCTGGGCCCATTACAAGACCCACCGGCCAAGAGCCCGTCTCCTGTCCGAGAAAGCTCGCGGCCTCATCGCCAAACGACTGGCCGAGACCTACAGCGTCGACGACCTGTTGAAGGCTATCGACGGCAATTTCCGCAGCCCCCACCATTGTGGGCAGAATGATACCCAGACGAAGTATCACTCGCTGGAACTGATCGTGCGTGACAGCGAGCACGTCCAGCAGTTCATTGACATCGCCGAAAGCTCTGGTGAGCCCGTTCTCGGCGCCAAGTCTCAACTGACCGTCCGAGCCGCCCAAGCCTGGCTTGAGCGAACTCAAGGAAAGGATGAATCTTGAGCGATCTAGTAAAGAGGCTGATAAAACGATGGGAAGGCGAAGACCAGTGCGATGGATACGAGGATTGCGATTGTTGCGACGACGCCGGGGAAGCCGCCGGGGAAATCAAGCGTCTACGGGAAGAGATCAAGCGAACGCCTGATACCGCGTGGCTGTTGGCGTGCATGGAGGCAGCTAATACCTCGGAGGAAATGAGGCCGGCCGCCAACGCGATTTGGGCGTGGCTCAAAGCCGAGGCGGTGTTGAGGCAAGGGCAGCCCGAAACGGAGAGCAAATCCGATGAAAGAAAATGACCGACCACGATTTACAGAGCTGGTTGCCGGCATGTCCAGGACGTTCGGGCAAGAGGCCGACGAAGCCACGTATGACGGCTACTGGCTTGGGCTGAGCGACTTGACGATCGAGGCCATCCAGACGGCCGTGGCCACCGCCATGCGGACGTGCGAGCACATGCCGACCGTGGTTGCGCTGCGTAAGCTCACCGGTGAAATCACCACGCCGGGCCGGGCTCTGGTCGCTTGGGGTGTGTTCGAGCGGGCCGTGGTGCAACACGGAGCCGATCGGTCAGTTGAGTTTGACGATCCGGTTATCCACGCCGTCGTGCGGAATCACGGTGGGTGGCCCCGTTGCTGCCAATTGCCGGTCTCGGAATTCGACAAGTGGCTGCGCCAGGACTTCCTCAAGACGTACACGGCGCTGTGTTCGACGGGAATCTCCGAAGAGGCAGGCCAACCGCTCATCGGGGAGCACGACTCTTCCAACGCGATGAACGGCTACCACAAGCACATCAAGCCGCCGCTGCAAATCACCACGGGGCTGCCAGTCCACGCCAACCTGAGACGACTTGGCGGTCCACCCACTCGGCCCGCGTTGTCGGCGCCGGACACAAACCAATTGACCGCCGAAATCGGCAAGGAGTAATCATGAGCGACGCGGATGACGAGCAAGAGGTCGATATTTGCGGACTCTGCGGCGAACCCGGCGCGGACAAGATGGCGATCAAGACGGGCGGCGGCGTGTACTGGCCGGGTGAGGTCGTGCCCGACACGGACATGGTGCATCAGGAGTGCGAGCGGGAAGAGACGCAGAGAGCATTCGACCAGTTAACGGAGTCGCAACGCGATGCTTGCCTGCGTGGCCTTTAACAGAGGAAATCGGCAAGGAGAAACCATGAGCAAGCCACAAACGGACGATCACGGCCGCGAAATCCGGGCCGGCGACCTCCTGAAGGTGTTTCACTTCACTGCGGCTCCCCACCGCCGCGCGATATTCATGCACAAGCTGGTGTTCCCACTGCGCGACCTGCGCCCGGACGCCGAGCACGGCGAGGTCTTGTACGTGGTCGAGGCTTGCGAGATACAGAGTCATCGAGTGCTATCCAAGTTGAGTCGCTGCCCGCTGTCGGTGATCTCCTCGTGTGAAATCATCGACGGGCAGGATTACTGGTGGGAACGACCCAGGGAGAAACCATGAGCAAGGACAGTATCCAACTGGGCGGCATTGCTGGCGGCCATTTTTGCGGCACAGCGGACCTTGTCGTGGCGAGGCACTGCCGGAGCGGCAAGCGGCGTGGATACATGCTCACCCGGAAGCGACTAGTCAACCGAGCGGCGTTTAACTACCACCCGTCGCTCGGCTGGGAAACTGACCGTTGGTTTGAGTGGTTCGACAAGGAGCAATCATGAGCGACAAACCTCAATACGACGCCGACGGGCTGACCAAAGACGTCCGACCGCAGGCCCTAGAACGCCAAATCGGTGAGGAGCTATTCGGTTTGCACGGCGCGAGCAGAATACTCCATGCCCCGTGGTACGCCAGGGATTGGAACGCGATCCCCCGGCTAATTGAGCAATGCGTCAAGCGTGACTGGGGGCTCGAACTGGAGTACACCCCGACCGTGAGTGAGTCATGGTTTGTTTTTCTGCAATTTGACGACGGCAGCGATGAGTACAACGCTTGCGAAGCGTATGGTAACAGTTTACCAGAGGCGTTGTGCCGCGCTATCGTGGCCGTGCTGGACGCCTTGGAGGAAACCAAGAAAGAAATGAAAGCGAGGGACGCATGAGCGTCATCACAACATGCTCGGCCTGCGGCCACACCTCAATTCACGCGCAACTGACTCGTCCATGTGCGAATTGTGGCTGCACCTGCCGGGCTACCAGTCTTGGCAAACCACCTCACCCGTCTCCTTAGGTGGCGGGAACCACGAAACCCGAGGAAATCGCAATGAAAACACTACACGCCCCATGTGAGACATGCGGTCAGACCGTTCTCCGGCTCAACCGGCAAGCAATTGGCTGCACCTCTATGGGTCGGTGCCGTGTGAAGCGACTGCTTGTCACGGAGGCTCAGTGCTACCGCGAGATGATTATTGAGCCCCTTCCCTTGGCGAGTAAAGAAGGGAAGAGCAAGGACGCACAGAGGCGAATGACTTACTCGATTGACGGGCAAGTCGGTTTGTTCACGATGAATCGTGGCGGAAGGAGCGGGCTTGACGACGCGATACACAAGAATTCGCTAGACCCCGAATTCGCGTCCCCGTTTGTGCCGGCCAAAACCGTGGGCAGCACGGGCGTGGCGGCGGGGCGACTATTCACGCCGATAGTTCCCGAGAAAGCGAGGAAATCATGAACCAAAAACGACTCGATGAACTGACGGAAGCGTATCATGCGATGTGCGACTTTCTGCCCGTCGCCGCGCTCGACGAACTGTGCCAGCTTCAGATCGGTGAACTGATCTCAGCCAAGATACTCCGAGGAGGATTCGACGATGGAACCCAACCCCCTGGGCGAACATTTCGACCACCTGACGACCCTTCACGAGTCCGGTAATCCCGAGGGCATCGCCATAGAGAACGAAGCAAAGGCGATTCAAATGCGTCAACGCGAAAAGGAGACGCCCTGATGAACCCCATCACCTTCACGGTCTACGGCAGGCCGGCCACACAAGGCAGCAAGCGAGCGCGAATCGTCACCAAAAAAGATGGTCGTCAGGTGGCGATTGTCACGGAAATGAACGAGAAGCTCTTCGACTGGCGGCAAGAGGTGGCCTCAGCGGCCATGAAAGTCTACAACGGGCCGCTGATTACCGGGCCTGTGCGGCTGACCGTGAAATACACCTACCCTCGCGGGCCGACGCACTTTGGCACGGGCCGCAACACCGGCAAGCTGAAGGCCAGCGCGCCGAAACACAAGCTGACAACCCCCGATTTATCGAAGCTGACCCGCGCGGTGGAAGACGCGATGAAGGGTGTGATTTACCGGGATGACAGCCGCATCACGGAGCGCAGCGACAGCAAGGGCTGGGGCGAACGATACGAGACAATCGTTACTGTGGAGGCTTTGGAGCCAGAGAACCCCGGAGGCGAATCATGAACGCGGAACTCATCGAGCAATTAGGCGAAGGCGTGCCGCACCACGCCAAGCGGCATAGCGGCGACACGCACAGCGATAAGGAATGCGGCCCCGCAGACGTGGAGGCAGCGGATCGGATAATGGCCCGAGCGGTGGATGAAATCGACCGACTCGAACGCGAGGCCATCGAACGCGACGTGGCCCACAAACGGATCGTCGCCGAGAACGAGGAGGAACTCCAGCAATGGCGACAACAGATGGGCGAGTTGCGCGAGCGTGTGCGGGCCCAAACGCACCAAACGCAAATCACAGCCAAATCAATCAGCGATCGAGTGAACGATACACTCACGCGACTGGGCGTTGTGCCCGAGGGGGTGACGCTGGCGCATCCATGCGAACAAAACGTGGGGACATGCGTCAGTGGCTTGCTGGCTGAGACCGAGCGGTTGCAAGACATCGTCGAGAAGCTGCCTAAGACGGCGGACGGGGTGCATGTAGTGCCCCATGTTGACGACGTCCGGGCAGTGACCACAGGAGGGCGAATAGAAGGCCGCAATTGGTATCGTAGCGACCGCACATGGGTCTACGGCAGCCTGTCGCAATACCCCGTGCGCGTGAGTGAATGTTACTCCACTCACGAAGCTGCCTCTACTGCGGTCCGCGAAGCCGCCGAAGCCGCGTTGAAACAGCAGCAACCCGAGAAAACGGGAGGAGAACCATGACACGCGACGAAATAGTTGATGATTTTACGGCGCAATTGGAAGAGGCCATCGAACGCGACGTGGCCCACAAACGGATCGTCGCCGAGAACGAGGAGGAACTCCAGCGGCAAATGGCCGAGGTGCGCAAAGGCAACTTTTGGACCTGCCTCTACTGCGGTGTTGTGACTCGCGACAGATCGACGGCGGAGATGCACGCAGCGATTTGCGAGAAGTGGCCGTATCGACTGGAAGCGGAGCGGCTACAAGCGATCTTTGCACATGCCTTAGCCCATTCGTATGGACCCTATTCAGACAAGGAGTTGCTTCGCCACGTTGTCGCAATTCTGAAGGCTGCAACCCCCAAAGCCGCAGAGAATACCAAGGGCGTGTTGAAACAGAAGTAACCCGAGAACACGGAGGGAGGTGAAATGTGACTGTCTACGTCGATAATTACAAGGCAAAATTCCGAGGCATGGTCATGTCGCACCTGTTGGCCGACTCGGCCGAGGAGCTTCACGAGTTTGCCGGTCGCCTTGGCCTGCGACGGGAGTGGTTTCAGGCGGCGGGCGCCATTCCCCATTACGACGTGAGTCAAACAAAGCGCCGGGCCGCGTTGCAGCTCGGGGCTACGCACGTGCGCATTCACGACCCCAGTTGGCTCAAGGTATTCAGGCGGATTCGCGACAAACAGAAGCAATCCGAGAACCCGGAGGGAGAATCGTGAGCAAGCCAGACTTCAAGACCGACCTGCCGCAAACTCAAGCGTTGTACAAGCTCTTGCAAGGCGAGCTGCCCGAGGGCGTTTCGGTTCCACTCACGAGCGTCCCGCAATTGACGGCAGATCAGGCGTGGACCGTGGTGTGGTACATCGGCAACCTGAAGCAGTGCGTCTCGGACACAATTGAACGGTGTGATGTTTGTGGCGATCTGTACGACTCGGAAAACGGAGGCGGCTACGACGAACTTGGGCCTCCCTACCATTTCTGCGATCCGTGCGGGGAGCGCGAGTGTCTTAGTCGCGAGCAACCCGAGAAAACGGAGGGAAAGCCGTGACGACCCTATTCGATAACATGGCCCGGCGCAACATAGATTTGCGCCGAGAAATCCACGACCTCCACCGCACGAATAGCCGACTCCATCGCAGGTGTCAACAGGCAGAGAGCCAGGCCGTGCAGGACAGGCGAAGATACGAGGCGGTCCAGAAGCCCCTGGCGTCCGCCCAAGCCGTCGCGACTCGAATCGTCGAGCGGCTGAAGATTTTGCAAGGGGAATACAACCAGGGGTTTTCGCGGTGTAGGCGCTGCAAGTGTTGGTGGAGGCGGAAATAACCCAACCCGGCCGGCGGGCGGTGTCTCGAAATACCGAGACTCCAGAGCGACCCCGTCGGCCGGTATTTTTGCACGGATGTAACTGAATGACACTCGATCCCGCTATCGTCGCCGAGATCGTCGGCCTGCTGACCGCGGATGACCTGTCGCACCGAGCCATCGGCAGGGCCACTGGCGCAAGTCGCGGGACGGTCGACAACCTAGCCAACGGCAAACGCGCCGGCGTGCCTGCCCCGACCATCAGTGAGGTGTTTGTGGCCGGCCCGGTGGCAAACTGCCCAGGTTGTGGCGCCCGCGTGCGAATCTCGCCCAAAACCGGCGACTGCATCGCCTGCCAGGTTCGGCAGCGAGGGGGCAAGGCTACCAAGCCCAGGGATGCCGAGTCGACGGCTTTAAAGTTGGAGCCTGGCGACTTGGAGAGGTACGAGGCGATACGGACAGCCGCGAGGCAGCGGTGGTTGGGGGGGATCGTCCATTGACAAGCCAACCGACGGCCGCTAGAATGCCGAGTGCTCTGGAGTCGCAGTCACGAGGTCCGTCGTGCAGCGCAAGTCTTCGATTTCTGATTTTTACCCCGGCGACCTCGCCATCTTTGCGCCAGTTTCTTGGCGTTACTCACCCCTCGGATGGGCCATTGGCCACACCGTCTCGGCGGCAACATGGCCCTGGGATCTCGGTTTTCAGGCGTGCCACGTCGGCCTCGTCGCGCCGTACGGCAAGCGGCTCGCGATCTATGAGTCGACGATCGACAGGGGCCTCGGCCCATGTCTGCACACCGGGGAGTTGTTCGCCAGGGGGGTGCAGGTTCATTCGCTAGAAGACCGCCTGAAGCTGCACCTCGGCCCTCGTGGCGGCCAAGTGTGGCGGTTGCCGCTACGATCCACGAAACGGCTGCATAGTCTGACGCTCTGGGCCCGTGAGGCTGAACTAAGAGACGCTTGTGTCGCCGACCTCGGCCGTCCCTACGACGCACTCGGGGCACTACAGGCAAGGTTTTTCGGCCTCGGTTGGACTCGCCGTTACCGCCGCGCGAGAACCGACGCGAACCGGGCATTCTTTTGCAGCGAGTGGGCGGCAAAGATTTACCAAGACATGGGTTGGCTCGGCGACGTGATCCCGTCCCATGAGAACCCAAAATCGCTGGTAAGGTTGCTGGTCGATCGCGGAATCTGCGGCCCACCCGAGGAAATCACGCCATGAAAATCCGCTCGCTGATCCTGCTCCTGGCTATGCTCTGGGCTCCCGTCGCGTTCGGTCAAATCCAGGATTGCCCTCCCGGCGGCACATGAGGCGGTCAGACCACGGGCGGGTCCGCCCAATCACACTCACCGCATTCGGCCGTGGTACGGATCATTGCCGAGTCAGGCCGACTCCGTACCTACGGCTCGGGCACGCTGGTCGCGATGCACGGGCAAACCGTAGTGTTGACGTGCAACCACATCCTGCCTACGCGGCCCGATAGTCTGGTTGTGCAATTCTCCGATGGACGTCGAGTCGCGGCCACGATCTTGGCTCGTGACGCTGAATCAGAATTAGCGGTACTGTCGATCCCGCCGCCCGACGTTAAGCCCTACACAATCGCCATCGATCACCCGTCTGTCAATGACCCTCTGTGGTCGGCAGGCTATGGTGGCGAGGGCCGCCTGTGGGTGAATCGTGGGCAAGCGTTGGGCTACGTGATGGCCGGTGTTGGCTTAAAGAGACACACCTTGCAGCTCACCGGTCATGCCCGCGATGGTGATTCCGGCGGGCCCATTGTCAACGCTTGCGGCGAGGTGGTGGGCGTGCTTTGGGGGACCGATGGCCGTTGCGTGGTGGGAACATTTTGCGGTCGGATTCGCAAGTTCTTGGCCGGTGTCCTACTACCACGGATTGCGGCCGACGCCACCGAGACGCCGCTGCCAGACGTGGACGTACCGCCGCAAATACCGCCACCGCCACTCCCTACCGTAGCCGACCACCTTGATAAGATCCGCGGGCAAATCGCGGCAGACCTCGCCGACGTCCGTAAGGCGGACGGCGACCGGCTTGCGGCGATCGCAACCGCCACCAACAGCCGGTTTGCCTCGGTTGATGCTTCGTTAGCTGATCTGCTGGACGCCGGCAAGGAGACGGTAGCGCCTAAGTCACCGTCCTTATTGGAGGCTGCCTTGCCTGGTGTGTTGACCGCACTAGGCTGGAGCGGCCCGCCCTCCATTGCCGCCTTATTGGCGTTGCGGACCGGCGGCTGGATGATTCGACGACGACGGGCCAAGAGGACGGCGAAGAGCACACCCACACCCAGTTCCAAGCCGGCAACTAACGACGACTACGCGGCCCAACTAGCCGGAGTCTACGCCCTCTCGGGCCGTAGCCCCATTGCCGACGTTACCTTGGGCCGCGAGTACGACCAAGAGCTTCAGCAAGCAGCCGGCAGTAGCGACGGCGCATTGGCCCGTTGGGCCGCCGAACTACGGCAGCGAGTAGCCAAGCGTCTACAGCGGATCCACGATGTGTTACCGACACCAGCCGAACCGATCGTCGCATAACCACCCCATCGCCCCGTTTTTCAAAAGGACACCTACCCATGGCGACACCCGGACAAGGCACGTTTGAGAACGTGATTATTCGATTCCGTAACCGCTCAATCCACACCTACGTCGGTCATGCGTTGACGTTCCGTGGCCAAGTTCTGCAAGACGGAGAGTTCGGCGTGCAGAGCGGTTGGGACACGGCCACCAACAAATTCATCAAGACGCACCTGTTGTACCTTGATTACCTGCGCCGCAAGATCACGCACAATCCGCAGGACGTCGACATCAACACCCTGGTGGAACGGGCCCGAGACTTGGGGATCACGCTACCGGACGACCAGAACGACAAGAGTCCCGCCGGCGACGAAGTGGCCCGCTCGTCTGGTCCCGAGTTCGACCTGCCCTACACCCTGGACGGCACGGACCCCAACATCCCGTTACTCCGCAACATCGACCTCCGCAACGTCGACGCGCGGATGTTCGTCACCCTACTGGATCAACACATTGCCGAGGCCACGCGGCTGGATAGCCGCTACGCCACCTTCCGCATTACGCCCTACGAATCGCTGATGCTTTACGGTAGCCTCAGCGAGCTTTGGGATATTGCGCACTCGTTCGGCGGCGACGACAACCGCCTTCCCATCGTTCACGGCGTGCGGCCCTCGGAAGAGCCCCGCGGCCCGACCGCCAGCCCGAACCGCGAGACACCGGCGGCGCCTGAATAAGCGGCCGCCGGCAGCGGAAACGCCCGCCGATACGGATGGGCCGGAATACGAATGGCAAATTGGGGTGAGTTGATGGAACATGCATCGTTGCAGAAATACGAGTTGCGACTGGAGGTGGAGTGATGCCTCGACGCAGCCTTAGCGGCGATCCAGACGTAGAGGCTGGCCGCCGACAAGAAAGAGCCTTTCGGACCCGATGCGAAGCCGCTGCGGCGGACCATGTGGACCGTCAAGACGAGTTAGACCTCAAGTTGCGAAAGCAGATCGGCTGGTATTGCCCCGGGAACAAGCGGTTTTGCTATGCGGACGAAAAAGACCACCGCAAGGACGGTCACGACTTCACTGTGCCAGTGTTCGTTGAGGAACAGGGAGCCAAGGGATGAATCAGAAGATATGCCAATCCTGTGGTCGATCCACAAAGAGGCCCCCGTTTCGCACTCGGTACGGAGCACTAGTGGTCCCCGGGGCTATGGCGATCAAATGTGGGTGTAGCCCGCTGTGGTTGTGTTTGGCGTGCCACGAGAAACACAAATGCGGGAAGAGCATGGGAGCCACGGGATGAATCGGTCTATTGTCCAAACAGTCGACGCCATGTTGCTCTTGATTCCGGACGGCGAACTGTTGGGAGTGGAGTTGCAGCAATGGCGAGATTCGTTGTTCCTCGAACTACCGGAAGCGAACGATCATCAGTGGGGAGATGTTGCAGCCATTTTGGCAAAGCACTTCCCGCCAGGTGACCGTGAGGACCTGAACGAGTGGCAGTTGAATGTCGCACTGGCGTGGCGAGGAGAAACGAGCAAGGAGCCGGTTACATGAACACACTACTACTACTCGCCGCCATGGTGCTCGCCGGATACCTACTGGGGCGATATGGCCACCGCAGGACGCAGTGGGACTACCTGCGCGGCCGGATACGCCACGAGGCTGCCATGGCTAGGTCAATCACCAATGTCCTGCGAAAGTGGATTGACAAGAGGCGATACGACGTCGTCTGGCTGCATCGCGAGGACATCGACTACCTGGAGTCGTGGGCCAAGAACGTCGCCCAACAACGCCATCGCTTCCGTAAATACGAAACCCCCAAGCAGCCAATAGAAGGCTGGACACCAGCCCAGCCATGGGCAAAATCATGAACAAAACCACCAGACAAAGAACAACAACTCGCCGGCGAGGGCTGTTTCAACGGAGAAGGTAATGCCGGAAATCACCATCCAAATCGGCGACAACCCAGGCGTCTTGGGGTACGAGGATAACGATATTGTTCAGGCCGAGAATGACACTCAGTTACTTTGGCGCAATACGCAGATAGTCACGGACCATCGCGCGTTGCCCGGCGGATTTTTCAAGCCTACGAACTCCCTAGCGTATCGGCGATTGCGAGCCTTCAGCAAGTGGATGTTCGAGCGAATTTCGGCCACGGAAATTCGCAGAACGCTGTTGTCGGACATGACGAGTGAGATTCTCTCGAACACCCCAAACGCCAAAGAGGAGAGGATTGACCTGCCTCTGTACATGGCCCGCAGGATGGCGGCGGGCAAGCGAGCTATGTTCGGCGATGAGGCCAACGCCGTGTGGTTTGAGGGGACACGCCAAGTAACGCTGGACCGTCTCACAACCTTCTGGAGCAACTATGTCACGCCGCGAACAGGCTTGCTGGCAGCCGACCACCGACAGAGAAATCGCTCCGACCGGGAGTTGTCGCGGTATCTGGTCATCGTGACCAACGATTTCAGCAACGCCAGGGCCTCCGCAATGACCGAGCCTCACTACGATAACACGGACCCCGACAATCCCGTTATGCTGGCCAAGCGTAGGCGGAACATCGACTGGCGGAATCTGCCCAGCATGGAGGGCGCGGACATTACCCGCATCCTGGACAAGCGGCAAAGGTACTCTGTTCGTCGGGATCGCGTGCGAACCGAGACTGATATTGTGAGGGTGAGAACGTAGCATGGCAAGAGTCACCACCGTCATAACGTCGATCAACAGCAACACGTCGGAGTCTCCGAACGTTGTTTCTACGGTTTGGTCTACGGATAGTGGTACTATCACACTAAGCTCTGACTTGTCCGCTTCGATTAAGGTTGGGGATGTGATAGCAGATTTTGCCTCTAACAGCTATCTCATAACTGGGATAAGCGGGGCTGTTCTAACATGTCAGGATTTTGACTCGACAACAGATCCGATCACGGGAGACGCCACGATTGGCGAAGCCTACTCAACGATCACGCTTTGGGAAGCGGATCTTGACGCCGGTACGAACGCGGAGGTGTACAAGAGTGGGGACGATGCTCAAGGCGAAGGGTATAACAATGGCACGCATGACGAAGCAGTCACGATAAACGGTGGCGGATCGATTGGCCTGAATTCCATTCTTTTGACCGTGCCGGAGTCGGAGCGGCACGACGGCACAGAAGGCTCTGGGACTCGGATTGTTCGTACGGGATCGTTGGCATTTCAAATTACGCCCGGGGCAAGTAGACCCATAACCATAGAATGGTGGGAAATAGACGCAAACGGTCAGGCATTTAGTCAATGCTTCAATAATAGTGGTTCCGCTGGAACTACCATGAATCTTTTTCGGCTCATCTATCATGGAAAAGCTGGAAATACTGCCGCACCCGGGTACTTGTATGCTGGGGGCAATCGCAATCAGGACGTTTTGGATTGTATTGTCTATGACATCTTTCAGGGGGCGGGCGGTTCACAAGGCAGCATCGGAATTGAAGTTGAAACTGGGGGAACCCAAAATGTTATGAACTGCGCTGTTCATGACATTGTCAATAATGGCGGTACAGGGCTATGTATAGGCATCAACATTCCGGATGCGGCAGGAAGAACAGTACAGAATTGTATTGCAACTGACCCGTCGGGAAGCACGTCTGGCCTAATAGCTTGTTACGATCCGGCGTCATTTTCAAATGCTACAGTAGATCACAACCTCGCCTCAGACACGACAGCTAGCGGCACGGGCAGCCTCGACAGCAAGACATCCGCCAACCAATTCGTCTCCAACTCGGCCCCCTATGATTTGCACATAAAGATCGGGGCCGACGCTTTCGAGGCCCCCGCTGCGGATCTAGGTACAACGCCTGCGGGAATCAACATCGACATCGACGGTTACGACCGGGACGCGGGCGGCACGACTTGGTCGATGGGGGCTCACGACGGGAATAATTTACGGGGAGTGGGGGGAGGGATTCTGGTGCATCCCGGCATGTCCGGGGGAATGCAGGAATTAACCGGCGGAATGCGAGGATAGCATGAAATTCCAATTACCAAAAGCTTCGACGTCTGTGATATTGACGGTCTTTATCCAAGACTCGTCCGTTACTACAGGCGCCGGGCTGGCCGGGCTGATTGAGTCCTCTTCCATCACCGGCGGTTACGTCAAGCGAGACGGCTTGGGTATAGCCCTGGCGGTCGACGAGAATGTCACCACCGAGGGCACATATCAAGCCCCTTCGGCGGCGGCCAAGGTCCGTATCGGCACGCCCGCCAATATGCCCGCCGGCTTCTACGAGTTGCATTTTCACAATGATCTATTCACAACGGCCGACTGGGTCACGATGGGTTTCTCGGGCGCCTCGAACATGGCGCCGTTGACGCTGGAAATCCAGTTGACGAGTGTTGATCTGAACGATGCCGCCGACGGAGGCATGAGCAACTTGGCCGATTGGGTAGATGGCGGTCGGCTGGATCTGATCCTCGACATCATAGCTGCGGACACGACCACGGATATTCCAGCCCTGCTTGGAACGCCTACCGACTTCGGATCGGGTACTTCTACCCTGGCAGCCAACCTGCAAGACTTGGCCGACAACGGCACGGCTGTCTACGATCGCGCCACCGATTCCCTGCAAGCGGTCCGTGATCGAGGCGATGCAGCGTGGGTTACTGGCGCCGGCGGAACGGGCCTGACTGCCCTAGGCGAAGGCACTGCACAGTCAGGAACGGCAAGCACCATAGTCTTGGCCGGGGCGTCGACATTTGCCGACGATGAGCTTAACGGTAACGTGATCAACATCCTCACGGGCACGGGCGCGGGGCAGTCTCGCGTCATTCTCTCCAACACGTTGTCGGATGACACTTGCAACGTCTATCCCAATTGGGCGACGAATCCCGGGGCGGATAGCACCTATGAGATCGTCCAGGGTAGCATTAACGTGTCGGCTATCTCGCTGGACGGAGGGGCTGCCGATGCTTCCAAGCTACAGTGGAACGGGACGGGCCTGCTAGGCGACCCGTTCCCGTTGCGACAGGACCAGGGAGCGTCGATTTCAGGAGGTCTTGCGGTCCGATCTAACATGGCCAGCGTGACCGCGATTCAAGGGTCGGAACAAGACCTGGTCAATACTAACGCGTCGGACGATACGCGGTGGACCGGTGACGACGACGGGGCTGGCGCCGAATTCATCTTCCTCTGCACTCCGGCGGACACAACAGGAGCGCCGGGTGACCTACATTTCGAGGGCTACTACGACGAGCCGGTAGGAGCCACCAACGGGGCGACTATCAGCCTGTACAACTTCCAGTCCGCGGCATGGGAGGCTCATATTACTCTTACGAATGCGTCGTCTGACGAAATACACGATGTCCCGCTCGCGCATGAACACGGGGCGCCCGGAAGCGGCACTCTGGAAACCGTAGCGTACACGATAGGCGACGTTCTGATTAAGGTCGAGCAGGATACCCAAGAGACTGGCAATGCGTGCCTGTTGATTGATCGGATGTACGTAGGCTTCATTTCCGCGCCCGTAACCGCCGCCGAGATGGCCGATGCCGTTTGGGATGAGCCAATCGCAGGACACGTTGCGGCCGGGAGTTTTGGAAAAACCGATGCTGATATTCTCGCGGACACCGACAATCTACAAACCAGCCAAGGAAACTGGCTGACAGCTACGGGCTTCTCGACTCATGATGCGGCGGCCGTTTATACCGCATTCGGAGATGGTAGCAACCTTACGGCATTGGCAACGGCAACTGGATTCAACACGGTTGTGCCCGACGTGGCCGGAACGGCGGCGGGTCTGCACACCACGACCGATGCGGCAATCGCGGCCGTAAAGACAGACACCGGCAATCTGGTCACCACGGTCGGCGCAGCGGGGGCAGGGCTTACGGCAATCAACTTGCCGAATCAGACGATGGATATCGTCGGCAGCATCACGGGCAACCTGTCAGGTACGGTGGGCTCGGTCACTGGCGCCGTCGGCTCGGTAACAGCGGACGTCACCACCGACGCGGCCAGCCGGACGGCAAGCAAGGCGGACGTGTCGGCGCTGGCGCTCGAAGCTACGGTAGGCACAGTCAAGACGGACACGGCCGCCATTCTGGTGGACACCGGCACGGCCGGAGTCGTCGTGGCCAGCGGCAGTAAGACGGGATACGCCCTATCGGCCACCGGCGCCGATCTCGTGCTGGTCGACGGCAAGACTCTGCCGGCTGCGTTGCGGATTATTGCGGCCGGCGTGATCGGCAAGGTGTCCGGCGCGGGCACCGGAACCGAGGTGTTCGTAGGTCTGGACGCGGCGACCACACGAGCAACGGTGACCGTGGACGCCAGCGGCAACCGAACTGCGGTGGTCTATGGCTAGTGCAAAGGATACCTTTGAGGCGAATACGTTTGAGACCAATACCTTCGCTTGCGGAACGTGGCGCGGCATCGGGGTGGATGTGGCAGTAGTCGTAGACGAGTCTCAATTCATTCGCCGGGCGCCCTCGACCTCCGACACCCATATCCGCCGTACCGGATCGGAATCTACTCATATCCGCAGGGCTCCCGGCAGTCCCGACGTTAACATCCGCAGGCCGTAAAGAGGGCACAAATGTACGCGACTGAAAAAATGGGGCTCTTCACCTAACTAACCACCAATAGGAGACACAATGGACGACTGCACAGCCAAGAAAGTACGCGAGGTCGGGCATATTCCCTCGGAACTAGAGGAACTCAACAAATCTCTCACCAACCTGGACGACGAACTCCAGGTCTTGGCAACTCACCTTGCGCAAGTTCTACGATCGCCCACGCCGTCGCCCACGTGCGACAACAACGAGGCAGACTCCCGTTCTGACTGCCCATTGGCCAACGAGATCGCTAGCAGCCGGCGGACTGTGTGTCGGCTCACAGGAAGCATTCAAGACCTAAGCGATCGGCTGGAGGTCTAGCGATGAAAAGCGCCGCGATTGGCGCCGTCTATGCCTGATAACCGCCCATTTCGAGAGACCCTCCCATGCGTCACACAGTCATAATTCCCCATCGCAATCGCGGCGAAGACCTTGCCGCATGCCTGGCGTCCATCAACTCCTCGGCCAGGCGTTCCGACATGGACGACTACGAGGTGGTAGTAGTCGACACCCAAAGCGAACACGAGCCGGAGTCAACAGTCAGCGTCCGCGTCGTCAGCGACAATGAGCCGCTCGACACCGTGCTGATCGGACACGAGGAAATACCGGCATACTCCAAGACCCGAGCCCTAAACATCGGCATAGAGGCGTCCACGGGCCATTTCCTGACGTTTCTAGACGCCGACTCGATCGTTGGCCAGGATTTCATGGGGCCGTGGAGGGAGCCTCTCCTAGGGCTTGAGAACGAGTCACCCGAATTGGGGGTGGCGTTCTACACAAAAGTATGCTATCGTGTCCGTCTGTTGCCACGGGAGCGGTTCGACCCGATGGCGCCGTACAACGCTCAGGACCACTTCAAGGATTACGAGCATTTCCCCATCACGGCGGAATTCTACGGCAGTGCGGCCGGCGGAAAGAACTGGCCGGAAGATCCTGAGCCGATGCGGGTATTTGGGAGCAGCCAATTCACGATCACCCGAGAGACGTTAGGAGATCTGAGGTTCAACGAGGAGTACCTGGGCGCCGGCTACGAGGACATCGAGATGAACCGCCGGATCGCCCGGCACTACAAGACGGATTACCGAGCGTTGCTGGTGACCGAGCCGGCAAGATCCATCCTTCAGGTCCAAACCATCGAGCGGGCGGAGGATTGGCACATACCACGGTACGCAACCCATAACCAGCGGATGTATGAGAGCACATGAGCGACTTGGGCGATCTGCTGACGACAACTCGGGATGGCGTCACACCCAAAGAAGGCGATCCAGTTTTCTTCATCAAAGCCAAGGGACGGGGTGACTACAAGTCACATATCCTGGAGGCGGAGAACCGAGGTGGATTCATGGTCTGGGTAGGAGCCTCCGAGGGCCCGATAGGCTGGGGCTACTCAACCCTAAAGGCCGCCGAGGAAGAAGTTCGCCGCAGGAGAGCACATGATTGAGCATTACGGCAAAGTTACCATGAGGCAAATGACCACTCACAATGGCGCTGTAGTGAGCGAGGGGGCAGTCCTGTACGGGCTGGAGAGAACCGAGTTTGGCCACGGGTCCTTTCGGGTCATCACGGGCCAGGCTTTCCGTGGCCACTTTGTTCGGCCTGGCATCTGGGCTAGCGAGGGACCGGTGTGCTGGGCCTACTCCCACATCGAAGGCGCAGAAGACGCCGCCGAGAAAGCAAACGAACAACTTGGGATCTGATCCATGATGGGACCAGCGGAGTTCCACGACTTCCTCATAAAGTCAGCAGCAAAACGCGGCGTTGACCTGCCGAAGCTTGTCGACGACTGCACTACCTTAATGCAAGAGGACATGAACGAAACAAACGAGTTTGATGCTAACGGGTTCGTTAAGTTGATGGTCGAGAATGGCCTTCCAGAGGTTGTTCGTCGCGCTACGGCGGTGATGGCAGCGGACGTACACGAGATGCTTAGGGTACCCCGCTGTCAAAACACAACCCGCGACGGCGTCTTGCTTGCGGCAGGCGCCCCCGTCTTTTTCTTGAAAGACAAACCCTGGGGAGACCGCATACCGGAAGTTATGGAGGGCACAAATCACGGTGGCTTCATGGTGTGGGTAGGCGCGGCGGAAGGACCAGTCAACTGGGGCTATTCCACACAAGAGATCGCTGAACAGGGTGCTTTGGCTGGGGATCGGCAAACGGTATACGCCAAGGTGAGGGACATCACCGACGGGCAGATATTACGCATGGTCCAGATGGTGCAGTCAACCTTCACCGATTCGCTCAGCATGGTGGCGGAAGTGAGACGTATGCTGAGCACTCGCGAAGAAGGGGATCCATGACGGGCCTTATCGAGATCATCATACCCACCGAAAAGTCCTGGGATGACCTGGGCCCGATGACCCGCGCGATTTTCGTGACCTGCGGCCTGGTCTGTAATTTCATCCATGTAACCGCCTATCGGGGGAGCGCCGCCTACAACCGCAACCGTGGCCTCGAAGCCGCCACCGTCCCCGCCAACCACCCGATTATCATGCTCGACGACGACATCGGCTGTTTCCCCGACAACTGGGCCCGCGACTTGTTGGCCACGTTTGCCAAACACCCCACCTGCGTCATGCTGTCTCCGCAGTTATTGCGCCCGGACGGCAGCCCAGCCTTCATGATGGGCATGGACGAGGTGTACCACCCGTCCCCGCCGCCCGACACTGGAGTGACGATCTGCCCCACGCAAACGTTACTGACGGCCTGCGTGGTCCTGCGGAAGAATCACATCCGGTTCGACGAGGGTTTCGTTGGCTCGGGCTTCGAGGACAGGGCGTACTGTGACGACCTGCGGAAGCTGTACCCGGATGGGCTGTGGATGGTTGACCACGACGTGAAGGTCGTCCATCGGAATGAAATGAAGAACCAGGGCGGTGAGTACGCGGAGAAGAATCGAGCGTACTATGCTGAACGAACCAGGAAGGATTAGCAATGCCGAATACACAGCCTCCCGACCTTGTCTTTCAGGTTCGGTGGAGAAACGAAACGCCTTACATAGAGGTTGGTAAGGTAGAGCACACACGCAAGTCGATTAAAGTGTGGGATCGCCACGGCTCATCCGAGCAACCTCGTCGTTACTGGTCCTTAACGATCTACCTGGCGATCAGCCACGAGATAGAGAGGTGGGCCAAGAGCGTTGTGAATTGCCGCGACGACCGTGTCAAATACGGCAGAAGTCCACGGCGGATGGTCCTGCTTGAAACCGCCATGTGTAAACTGCGGCGGCTACGGCGAACACTGGAGCGGCACGGAATCAATACCAAGCCATAATAGAGGAGACTGGGTAATGCGTGTTGCTGTAACGGGGGCCGGCGGGTTTATTGGTGGACATCTCGTTGCTCGTCTTCTGGCTGAGGGCCACGACGTGAAGGCCGTCGACATCAAGCCAACAAAAGACTGGTGGCAGGTGCATGGATCCACCAAAGGGGGGCCGGGCCGGGTCATCAACTGGCGTAGCGATCTCCGCCTGCACCAGGAGTGCCATTACGCCACGCAGAACATAGACCACGTCTATAACCTGGCGTGTGATATGGGGGGAATAGGCCACATAGAGACACACAAGGCAGACTGCATGGTGTCGGTGCTGATTAACACGAACCTGCTGCGGGCATCAGTCCGAAACGATGTGCAGCGGTATTTCTTCGCCTCGTCGGCGTGCGTCTACCACCGCGACCGCCAGAAAGGCAGCATCGGACCCTTGGCTCTCCAGGAGAGAGATGCGTACTGGAACGGCGGAGCAAGCCCTGAGCTAGGATACGGCGCTGAGAAGCTGTTCTCTGAGCAGGCGTGCGAGTATTTCTACGAGGACCATAAACTGGTTACTCAGGTCGCGCGTTTCCATAACGTGTACGGCCCGCACGGATCATGGTGCGATGGCCGAGAGAAAGCACCCGCAGCGATTTGCCGCAAGATAGCCGAAGCTAAGCTTCAAGGCAAGCAGTCTATAGAGGTTTGGGGAGATGGGTCAAACGTCCGCAGCTACATGTACATCGACGACTGTATTGAGGGCATCCGCAGGGTCATGGACAATGGGAACATCCGCCATCCCATCAACCTCGGATCATCGGAGTCTGTCACGGTCAACGAACTTATCGACGTTATCGAAGAGTTGGCTGATTACAAAGTCTTGAGAGACTACGATGTCCACAAGCCCCGGGGCGTACCTGGCCGAAGCAGTGACAACACGGCCATTCAGGAGCAGTGTGGCTGGGAGCCGACAATCTCCCTGCGAGACGGCATCGCCAGAACTTTCCCCTGGATCGACGAACAAGTGCGGCTGGCGCGGGGCTCCACCTGAATGCAGAGGCCCTCCCAAAGCGGGCGTCGTTTTTCATCAACACCCGTAACGCCCTTTTGGTAAGCATGGACATCAACACCGCCACGGCGACCCAGTACAACATAACGCGAGCTTTCCGAGAGATGCGGTCGCTGTCGCGTCTCCGCAAAGACCTTGCGGACCACGTGGTAACGGTCGATGCAGTAATGGAAGAACTTTGCAAGCACACCGAGCAACGCGACCCACCAAGGCCATTTGGACCCTTGCTGCACTTCGCTGGCCTGCCTGTGGAGTCCTTTCCGACAACCCGCGAAGCCCGCGAGAGAGCCCGTGAACTTAAAAAGGCGGGTCTGAATGTAATACTCGCGTTACCCTAAAAGGAACACAGCCAGGCATGGACAACCACCCCGAGCCCCTCTCCCCCAAACAGATCCACGAGCTTGTCGGCAAGGACAACCCGCTCATTCTGGAGATCGGCTGCCACGAGGGAACCGACACGCTGAAGTTTCTGGAGGAGATGCCCGGCGCCAGAATCCACTGCTTCGAGCCGGACAGTCGGGCCGCTGATCGCTTTGAGGCCGCGTTTGTCGACAGCATCGCAGTCGTTTTGTACCGCATGGCTGTTGGCAATATCGACGGGCCTGCGATGTTTTACGCATCGACCGGGCCCGCGGGCAACAGCGAGGACTGGGACTACTCTGGCAGCCTGAACACCCCGACCGGCCACTTGACGCGGTCCCCGGAGATCAAGTTCAAGGCCCCCGTGACCGTGCCTTGCACCAAGTTGGACTCGTGGCTGGAGAAGACAGAGATATTCATCGCCCCCGCCCCCGGCTTCGCCATCGACTTTGCCTGGGTCGATATTCAAGGGGCCCAAGTGAAATTTATAGAGGGCGCTCGCGATATGCTCACGCATATCCGCTATCTCTACATCGAGTGTCATGAGAAGCCTCTGTACGAGGACGAGCCGACCCACGACGAACTGACCGCCATGTTGCCCGGCTTCGAGCCCCTGGGGGTGTACGAGAAGGACAACATCCTCTTCAGGAACAAAGCAATAGCATGACTTACCAGTTTGAACGGGTCGGAGACGTGTCGACGTCGATGATGTTTCATCAGGATCGCAGGCAGCCAGGCGGCGAGATGACCGTGGCGGTCGTCGGTATCCCTCGGGGCGGGACGACCATGGTGGCCGCGGTCGTCGATGCGATGGGGGTCGACATGGGCCCGCGAGATGAGATGGCCAAGTTCCATTTCGAGGACCAGACCATGAACCGGGTCGGCCTCGACGTGCGGTTCGAGTATGTCAAGCAGCGCAACCTAGAGCATGCCGCATGGGGCTGGAAAGACGCGACCGGGGTCGGTGGGGTCTGCAATATCGCGTTCGCCGTGCGAAACCCACGTGTGATCGTCGTGTTTCGGGACATGCTGGCCACGATCCAGGGCGAAATGCGGTTCGATGACGCCCACGGGATCGATCCGAGACGCGGGTTCGAGCACCTCGCCAACATGACGCTCCATTGGTGGACCGAACTGATGGAGTTCATAAACCACACCCAAGTCCCCACGATGCTGGTCAGCTACGAACGGGCGATCGCCGACCCAGACCTCTTCGTCGCGGAGCTGGTTTCGTTTTTGGGCGTGGACCCGGGCGGCATGGACGAGGCCCTGGCTCGGATCAACCCCAAGGGCGGGTATCTCATACTCCCGGAGTGAATCATGGATCGGAAACTACACACACGGCCAATAAGAGCCTACCACTTCACCGGCGCCACCCTGAGAGACGGAAGACCGATCCCGCCAATCGGAGAATGGCTGGAACATGAAGGGGCAATTGTTCCTTGTAAGTCAGGACTTCATGCTAGCATTCATCCTTATGATGCGTTGAAATTCGCGCCCAGTTTCTTGCTTCATCTGGTGGACATCGAAGGGGACATCCAAGCGTGCGGAGAGCCTGGAGAACTCCCGGACAAGGTCGTTGGCAGAAGGCGTAAGATTGTCGCTTCCCTTGAGGCAGGATTATTGATTAGAGAATTATCTCGGTGGAGTGCGTTGCGGAGAGAGCCTGCAAGGGATCCGGTATGGGCGCCACACTATACGGTACAGGCGACATGGGATGCGTGGTCGGTTGCCGCGGCTCTGGCGGCCCTGCGTAAACATTTCCGTCTGCTAGTCGAAGCAGTTTTCAAGCAATACGAACAGGACGCCATATCCCAAAGTGAGTGATGAAGCCTGAAGACATCTGCTGGTCATACGTCAATTTAGCGTCTCGCCCTGACCGTCGCGAGCACGCCGAAGCAGAGTTTGCCAAACACAATCTGACAGTGCGTCGGTTTGAAGCTCTCAGGCCGGAGGACTGGGAAGGTGAAGAGAGTGCGGTGGCCAGAATGATGGCGCGAACTCCGGGAGCCGTGGGCTGCTGGATGTCACAAACAGAAGTCATCCGCCAGGGCATGCGGGAGGGCAGCAAACTGATCGGCGTCTTTGAAGACGATGTTTGTCTCTGCAAGGACTTCCCAGAGCGACTGGAGTACATTTGCGCTCACTTGCCAATGGAGTGGCAGGTGTTTTACCTTGGGGCAACATTCCACGTACCCGGCGAGTGGCACAAACATCCAGACTGTTCCGAATGGTTGCTACACGGCAGAGACGTGTACCCAACGGACGATGGCCGATCGTTGTTTGGCGATAGCCGTATACTAAGAACGCCGGGGATTTGGGGCACTTACTCCTACATTGTCAACGGGTACTATGCCAGTAGCGTGCTAAATGCCCTGGAGACAATCATGCCAAAATCGGACGGCATCGACCACGCTTTCATTCGTCTCGGCGACCGGCTGAATACCTACTGCTTCGTCCCTGGCTGTTGCTGGCAGTACGACGGCCCGAGTGACATCGGCGACGGCATCACCGAGTTCAGCGGCTTCAAAAAACTTGGCCCGTATGTCTGGACAGATCGCATGGACGATTTCAACCCGAGCAGTTTTGAATGGGATCCCAAATGACCACCGAAAAATACCGCGCCATCTTCCCCGGTCTGTCCAGTGAGATCGTCAAGGAGGACGTGCAACAGGTCGCAGACGCTTACGTCCTGAAATTCAAGAGATTCTCGGATGACCGAGGTTATTCTCAAGAAATTTTCTCAACCACAAAGTACGATGGTCTACATATCCGTCAAACTAATATCTCCTCATCCAACGCAAATGTTGTGCGGGGGATGCACGTCGCTCCATTCTCAAAGCTCTGCACATGCGTCCGAGGGGCGCTGTGGGACGTGGTAGCAGATGTCCGTGAGGGATCTCCCACGTGCGGAAACTGGTTTGGTGTATGGCTGACCGAAGGTAACTGTAAACAACTTTTCATACCCGGTGGCTGCGCTCATGGGTTTTTCTCCAAGTGCGATGACACGATATTGATTTATTCTCAAGATGCCACGTATAATCCAGCAGTAGAGACAGAAGTAAATTGGCGTGACCCCACCCTCAACATCCAGTGGCCCCCGGCTGAAGAATACTTTCTGTCGGACAAGGACAAGAATGCTGAATTTCTTAAAGAGGTTTGTTGAACCAAGCCAGAAAGAAATGATCATGAGAAAAGTTGCCGTTATATTTTCAGGTACAGCGTACAACTTCAAGCACTCAGTAGGTTCTCTCATGGACAACCTGCTCATACCAAACGACGCCGACGCATTTATCCTGACTTCTCGTCATAACGAACTACGGCGCGTGCCCGAGTCGGACGAGGTGGTGTCCGACTCGATGCCTGACGCTTGGGCCAAGAAGGCCCATGACCAAGTCAAGGTGACGTCGCCAATAGATGCGGACGGGGAACTCTTGATACGAGATACGTTCGGTGACAGGCTGAAGGGCCTATGTTTTTTGGAGGATCTTCCAGAACACCAAGCGGATCTCGACACTAAACGGGAAACCATGATGAATCTCATCAACTCCTATACCCAGGAGTCAAGGCAGCGGGGCCTCACGAGTCTGCCGTTTGGTGGCAACACAATGACAGACCCAAATAACGGGTGTATACGGTGCGTTGTGGATCAGTACAACCACGCGAAGAGATGCTTTCATATGCTGGAGTCGTACGAACGGGAAACAGGTGAGAAATACGCCTGGGTTGTTCGGATACGGCTGGACTTCGTGTGCCCCGAGCCATTCATACTAGAGAGGTACTACCTCAATCAGGATATTCCTTATCTGTATGTCTCCAGGAATACCATGGAATTAGACAACATCGTTGAGTGGTTGGATGAATTCTTCTGGTTTTCTCCAAGGGACATGGCCCAGTCCCTGTTTTGGGGTCTCTCGCAAATGGGGTTAATTACGAATAGGAACTACCGAACAAGTCACCACCAACAACACACCAATGATTTTATGTTCTCCCCCGAGACTCAGTTCGCGCTGTTAGTGCAGGAGCTTGGGTTGCCCCTTCTGAGTATCCGGGTTGTTCGGGGTTCCCAGTACACGAATGGGGGTGACGGATACGACTACTTGAACTACGTGCTCCGCAGATCCAAGATAAACACCTACGGACTAGAGCACGAATACAACCTCGTCTGTCGCGGACCGTCGGACATAAACGAACATCTTCCGATCCTTCGGGAGTTCGCCAAGCGGTGTGAACACGTTACCGAGCTTGGCACCAGGTTCGGCAACAGCGCCGTCGCTTTTATGGCCGCCCGTCCTCAAGTGTTTATCTCCTACGACCCAACCCACAACGAGAAGGTCGAGTACCTCAAGCTGATAGCCAAGGAAGCCGAGGTTGATTTTCAGTTTCGACAAGAGGGCCCCGAGGAAATTGAAGAGACGGACTTGCTGTTTGTCGACTCAAACCATCACCAAGAGCAATGCGAAAAAGAGCTGCGACTGTTCGCACACAGGGTGAAACGTTATTTGATATTTCACGACACGGCGTTTTTCTGGGAGAAGGGGCAGGGGCACGAGTCTGGAGGGGGGTTACGATACGCGATAGAACCTTTCATGGAAAACCATCCCGAATGGAAGCAGGTCTATCGTGCGGAAAACAATAACGGATTACTCATCCTTGAGAGGGAAACATGAATCTCCCAAGTAGGGCAGACTTTGGGAAACTGCTGGCCGAGCACAACATGCTAGGCCATGCCGCCGAGATCGGTGTCTGTCGCGGCCAGTATGCCAGGGACATCCTAAGTTGGGGAATGAAGAAACTCTATCTGGTGGACCTCTGGAGCCACGTAGACGGCATGAAAGCCGAACTGGGCGCATGGACCGATCATGAGCACGAGCGAGCTTTTCAGGAGTGCGTGGAAAGACTCAACGGCGACGAGGATAGATTCGTCGTGTTGCGCGGCTGGTCGACGGACATGGCCAAGAAGGTTCCCGACGACTCGCTCAGTTTCGTTCACATCGACGCCACGCATTACTACGAATGGGTCATGAAGGACCTGAATGCTTGGTATCCCAAACTCAAGGTCGGGGGCATCATGTCCGGCCACGACTATCTCAACCGTGGCCTGACCGTCAAGGAGGCCGCCGACGAGTTCGCCGCGTTGGTCGGGGCTGAGATGCACACCACCGACATCGACAGAGAGAACGACGCCTGTTTCTGGTTTTTCAAGGAAGCGACCAAATCATGACCGTATCGTTCGCAGTCACCGCGTTTAACGAGATGGCTGAGGAAAATAGCCGCGGGCGTAATATCCTTCGTTGCATCACGCCAGCGCACCACCACGATGCTATCGACGAGATCGTGATTGTTGATGACTGCTCGGATGATTTTCTCGCCCTGCGAGACATGCTTTGTAACGAACCCAAGGGCACGCTATGGCGAAATTCCTCGAACAGGGGCGTGTTCGGCAACAAGCTTGAGGCCGTCGCGAGATGCAATGGTGACTGGGTCATCAACTGCGACAGCGACAACTACATGAGCCTGGAGTATCTGGCCCTTGTGCTCACCATGCCGAAAGACCCGGACACGTGGTACTGCCCAAGCTTCGCGAAGCCGCAGTTCGATTATCGACAACTGGTTGGCGCCTACGGCCTTGGCGACATGACCCAGATGTTCACGCATCCCATGGCCGGCTGTTGCATGAACACAGGCAACTCTATTGTCCACCGCGAGTCCTTCATGGAGGTCTTCGGCAAGTTCCGTGGCAAGCGATTCGACCTGATGCTACCAAATTACCTGAACCGCACGATGGAGCAACGCACGTCCCATTACGACCGCCTGATCTGGGACGCCAATGACTCGTTCATCTTCAATATGGAATGGTTGACCGCCGGCAAGCGGCTCCAGGTGGTTCCCGGCTTAGAGTACGATCACCACTACTCGTCCGGTCCAGACAGCAACTACGCCCGCGCGCCGGAGGAGAAGTCCCGGCTCAACGAGCTGCTGGTCGCCGAGCTGTTGAAACGGTCTAGGGAGGCCCAATGTCCATCGTAACCATGCCGCAGCTCGGCAATCACGGCCGTTTTGGCAACCAGCTCTACCAGTACGCCTTTCTGAAGATCTACTGCGAGCAGCACGGCGCCGAGCTTCAGATCCCGCCCTGGGTCGGCAACACGCTGTTCGGGACGTCAGACCCGCCAGTGAGCGTCCAGTTGCCGCATTACGAGGAGAGGCATACAGGCCCCAACTGGATGGACCCGAAGCCTCCGGTAGGCGACGAACTGCTGAATCACGACTTCCGCGGCTATGCTCAGTACCAGACGAAATACTACTGGCCACATCGCGGCTACATCCAGCGATTGTTCGAGCCGCGCCCGGAGATTCGAGAGAGACTCGCCGGCGTCGGCAGGGGTCTCGCGTACGGCCACAGTACATCCGTTGGCATTCACCTTCGCCGCGGCGACTACGGCCGGCAGATCTTCTACATCACGCCGGTCGAATGGTATCTGCGCAAACTGGAAGAGATCTGGCCAACGCTTGTGCGACCCAGGTTGTTTGTCGCCACGGAGGATCGGTCTCTGGTGGACGAGTTCGCCGCCTACAACCCCATCACCACGGACGATCTGGGCGTGACACTCGACGCCAACGAGATGAAAGACTACGGCTACCTGCCACGGGACAGGGCAGTTCGAGACCCATGGCAGCTCGACTTCTACCCGGACTTCTACGCCCTGACGATGTGTGACTACCTCTTGATGCCCAACAGCTCGTTCTCCTTCGTGGCGGCGATGCTCAACCCGTTCCTGCAAAAGTGCTGGAGATCCGATCTGCCGACGCAAAGCTTCGTCGAGATCGACCCCTGGGACGCCAAGCCTCTGACCGACGACAAGGCCGAGGACTGGGATCATATCGAGGGCGTTTGCCTCCGCCACAACCCCTACTGGGAGTAGTAGACACTGCCCGGCATAGAGGGGGATTGACGGGTACTGGCAGGGAGTGTATAATGGGGCCCGAACCACGCACCGGCTACCCGAAGGACTCCAGGATCATGAACAACGACCAAGACTCTAATGTGTGCCTGGCCCCCGGCTGCGAACGCCTTGTCGTCGCCCGCGGCCACTGCGGCCCTCATTACGAGGCGATGCGGCTGGAGGTGGTGGACGAGACAAACACCACCACCTGGAAGAGTCTACAGGCGGCCGGCATCATCCCGAAGGAGCGGAAAGCCCCGTTCATAGAAACGGTCCGGGAACGTCTGCGGTCGGCGGAGGAAGGCGCCCAAGCGGAGGAGCCGTGTGCACCGACCGCATCGGAATAGATCCATGATGGAGAGGATGCAATGAGCACAGCACTAGTTCCCGCTGCCACAATCGCCAAAATGCTAGGCGTGAAGTCTGGAACGATTCTACGACTAGCGCGGGACGGGACGATCCCCTCGGTCCGAATAACACCTCGTCTGGTGAGGTTCGATCCGGTCGCCGTTCGCGAGTCGCTCAACAACCAGGACTCCACGGCCGAACCACGGGAGCACGCGGTGAATCACCCCGCCGACGATTTTGCACATTTCGGCCGACTGGTAGCCGCTGGCCGGCTATCTGGAGTCAGAGCCAGAGCCAGTGAGCGGCAAGCGGCTGCCCTGGCAAGATGCGTCGTGGATAAAGTGCCAGGGCTCGACGCTCGGGCACGGACGGGTCTCGCGACGCTGGTCGAACTGGCTGCTAGGGAGCCCGACAAGGCTCTGGTATGGCTGCTTGCAGGCTGCAAGGGGTGTTGAGTCTGGCGGGGAGTGTTCAGTGAACCGGAAACCCAACCCAAGAGGACGCGATGAGTGATCCGCCGCTTGACCTATCCACTCCATCTGACGCCGAGATCCTTTTGGTGCGGCTGCTCTCGGCCGACCTGGAGAAGTTGGCCAGCGCCCTGTCCCTGCCGAACGATATGCCAATCACAGAGTTCATTGTAGGGTGCGTGTCGCGACTAGATAATGCGGCTCGAAGATACGCATGGTTGACGCGAGTGGCCCCAGAGCAGATCGCGGCCATCGCCTACCGCATGCCCGAAGCCCGCGAGTTCTCGCACGACGACGTCGACGCCTGTGTTGACGCCGCCATGAAACACGAAGGAGAATAACAAATGGGTTTTGACGTCTCAGCGCAGTTGATCGTCGGTGTGCGGCTGGAGAAGCGGTCCCGAGCCAGCACGGTCGTCCGCTACGACCCGATAACCGGTGACCCCTTCGTCAAGCAGATCACGGAAGAAGTCTGGTGTATCAGGGACTCGGAGATCGTCGTAGACCTTGAAGAGTATGACGACCCCCAACCTGACGATCTGAAACTATCCTGGGCGGACCACAACAACCATGACACCTACTTCTTGGGGATGCACCTCGCCGGAACGGAATCGTACAGATCCGGTTGGGTTGAGGTTCCAGATGTTGTTGATTCTATCGCTCGCCTCGATAAGCGAGTGTACTTCCAACTGGTGGGAATCCTCGGAGCACTCGACAGCAGCAATCGCCGTCAACAACTACGCGATTGCATTAAGATCTACTTGCTGACCCACCTGAGCTAGTGACGCTTAGCACCACATCTCATGCTGTAGGAACAGGATGACACTCTCGGAAGCGGCGGCGATCGGCATGTCGCGGGTTCGGCTCCCGGTATGGGCAGATCCACAGGCATACCTAAAGATGACATTGCCGCCACGAGGCGGCCGGGGAGTATGGGTGGAATTATTCGAGCGAAAAACGCAAGAGTACACTGGTGAACCGACACCACAGAAGATCCTCTGCGTCGAGGATGATGAGGGCGGATTTGTTGAGTATGTTGGAAAGCGTGACCCAAAGGACGCTTAGCACCACATCTCATGCTCCGGGCAGTCGTCTCCCAGCAGCATCTCGCCCATGTATCGGTAGACCTGATAGTGGGCATCTCCGACTGCACGCTCACGGAAAGGGTTGGCTTCGGTCCCGAAGTGTCCTCGCCCCAATTCCATGGCGTCCCAGAGCTTTGAGAGGGCCCTCTTGGCCTCTTCCCGGCGATCCTCGTCTTGGATTTCCAACGGAGGTCGCGACTGTTTGGGTTCGGCGGGTCTCGGCTTCGGTATGACGATTCCGCCGGGGGTGCGTTCAGTTTCCATCGTCAGCGATCCCTTTCGGCTCCCAGCAAATTGGAGGCATCTAGATCGAGCACACGCAGCGAGCCATTTCCATAGAGCCAAACATGGTCTTCCCGGTCTGGCTCTCGCCGTCCGTGATCCGACGCGTCCAGCCTTCAGCAGCCGCATTTCTCGCATGGAAGGCCAGAGAAGAACCCCCACGAGCGATGCCCAGAAACGCGCCGGGGGCAAACATCCCGACGCCAGCAGCCTTCAGTAGTTCGCGTCGATTCATGGCGTCTCCTTGCGTGTGACCAGATGCCCCTTACCCTGGGCGATCATCTTCTCGGGTCGCTTGCCAAAGCGGAAAGGCCAGAAGTGGCAGTCGGTTGCGTGGCAGCCCTTGATAGACGCGCAGTCGAAGGACGCCGCTCCGATGGCGTTGTATCTACTGCACTCCTTGCAGTGCTTCCGGATCGCCTTCAGGGGCGAGGCTCGCTTGGGCTTGGACCCCACGGTGCTTCCCATGGCCGGGAAGGCTGCGATGACATCAGCCACGGGGGTCCGCTTGGTGTGGATGAAGACTGCATCTTCCTGTGGCGGTTTCGGCGGCTCGTTGGGCTTGGGCGACTTGCCCGGCGCATAGACGTGAGAGGTCCTACTGCATCGCAGACACCTCAATCGCTGGTCCTCCCATGGAACGCCGTTTAGGTCATAGCACTCGATCTTTCTGCATTCCCCACAGGCCCAAGAGAACCACCGCTGATTCGCATGGTATTTGCCTTCCGTGATTCGCGGCTCACTCATGACTCGTTCTCCGGGCACTTGATTTCCGGATGGGCCTTGGCAAACTCCTCGGGGTCGGAGACGCCATTTCTGCCCATCCATTCGATCCTCGACCAAGCCCATTCCACCCGGCTATTGTGAGGGTAGCCACGCACCAGCGAGTATTGGCTTCTCATCTACCATCCCGGGCCTAAACGCCTTCGCCAGCGTTCCGTCTTGCTAGGCTGTTGGGGCTCAAGCTCCGTCTTGCCGCCGCCATGTGTCGTCCCGTCTGGTATCCTGTGCGGAACTAGGGTCGCTCCCGCTAGGGCCGTCGGCGCCACCATTGCGGCCACGCTGGCCTTTATCATGTCACGACGATTCATCGGCTTGCTCCCCTTGGACTTCCTGTAGTATTAACGCCCTTTTGCGTTCTTGTGCAGGTGTCAGCGGCAACTCGACCGGCGGCTGGCCGGGCGTCCATATTTCTCGACGTAGCGGGGGTCTCTTTTGTAAGCCACCAGGCTGCCCCACCAAGTCGTGAATCGTCACAATCATGCTTTTGCCTTCCTCCTATCCCAAGGTGGCCGACGGCTCTGTAACGCCCCCTCCGACCAGACATCCAGCAACCTCTGCTGCGAACGAGCGTCCATCCGCCGAAACTGCTTCTTAGCCTCGGCAAACTCCTCGCCCGATAGCTCCGGCCCCTGAGCAGCCGCCAACGCCCGGCAAAATGCCCGCATGCGTATTCTGTGGCCCAAGCTGCGGCGGAACTTTCTCTTAGCCACGTCACTGCTCCTTGGTCACCGCGTCCGCAGCCGCCCTGAAAAACATGTCGTCGGTGCAACGGGGCCCGCTCCCAGCGCCCACAGCCGACCGGGGAATGGCGATCTTGTCGTGGAACTTCGCGATCACTTCCACGCAACGCCTGCATAGGTGCCGTCCCGTGGCCTCCGGCGAACATTCGTCCAACGCTCCGTTGAACCCCCAGCCCCCAATTTGTTCAGCCGAAACAATGTCAAATGTGATCTCGCCGCCGCAAAAGTTGCACAAGTAGATGGTTTCTCGCGTCATACGGGTTCATCCCAAGAGAAGGACCTGAAAAGATCGAACCCCGCGAAAGGGGTCTGAATCACACCCCCTAAACTTCCGTAAGCGCCTAGATAGATTCTGCCTCTACACAGCCCCCCCTTTGAAGGGCCACCAGGCAAAGGTCAACGCGAGGTTGCGATCGGGCCTGCTTTCTGGCCTGCCCGACCATTGCTTCCTCAAACCCAGGCTCTGGCTGAGTATGCCGGAGTGTGAGTCCCGACAATTCTCGACATGCGCGCGAGGCATGCGCAAATTCGTACGTCCGTCATGACCGGTGTCACCCCAGACCTGTGGAGAACATCATGACGCCCCCGCCCTGTTTGGCACACCCGGGTAGGCGTGTTTTGCATTAGAGGCGTCATGACATTCTCCAGCGGGGTCGCCCAAAGTAGAGGGCTATGTAAAAGCAACCCGTAACCCTTCATTTGATCGTGAGAGCTTTCAAGTGCGTACTCCCACCGTTTAACGCTCGCCCGATTCGAGTGGGCTATGTGAGTGGGAGGGTCACACGATTTGGCCGCAGTTTAGCGAACAGCAAGATCGCTGTCAAGAGGAATCGAGAAATTACGCCGGAACCAGCCGTCTCACCCGCCTGAACGGAGGACCCTGCCTCGCCCAGAACACCGCGCCACAGTTGCCGCAGACGCCAAAATACACGACCACCTGGATCATGTCGTCCGTGATGAATTGATGGCCAGGCAGATCCACAACCTGAAAACTGCTGGGGCGACAGGGCTGAGAAGTGGCTTGCGGTGGCTCGAAATGGATTACGTGGCAACGACCGCAATACGCCTTCATCACACTGGGCAATTCGCCTTTTACCTCGCCCAAGAAATGCCACGGCCGGTCGAACTGCTCCACCATCTCGGGGGGCGTATCCTCGCAGTCCAGAAACGCCGTTTCGGAGATCATCGTGGCTCTCGGTCAAGGAGAATCTCAAAGAAAAACTGCTACTCCGGCCGCGAACCAGAGTAGCAGTAAGGTCGGCAACGACTGGGTTCTCTCCAGCATCTCCCTTGGCCAATGGTGCTCTGCATTTTGAGCTACGCAACCTAAGCTCCAAGCCGGAGGGCCCCCAGGTCATGACTCCTGGCCAGAGCACACTCCACGAATGTCGCCTGTCCTTACAAAGTGCGGGGCACTGGTTTCGAGCCAGCATCGCCGGGTCTTGACCCGGTACTTTGCCATTGAGCTAACCCCACAGGAGCCGCGTGCTGGAATCGAACCAGCTCCCTGGCGTTTCGGAAACATTTCAGTCTCCACCACGCCTGCGCATCCATTGCGCCACCACGGCCCAAGTCGACGGGGCCGGAATCGAACCGGCGTCTCCTGATCGGCGACCAGGTGTGCGCCCTACACCACCCCTCGCAAACAGGCGGCCGACCGATGAAAGTCGACCGCCCGCACATCCGGTGTTCCGGACACGGCTATCGCCGTTGCTAGCCCGTAAGGATAAACCCTGCCACAATCTGTGTCAATACCACTTTCGAGGGTCGCCTTGTTCGCGCACTAACTTAACGCTAAACGGTGCCCGGTTTGCGGTTAGCACAACATAGGCAATATAGGAGGACACGACCTCAGACACGCACACGTCGCCGTTATCGACGCCGAAAAAGAAACAGGGGGATATCAAGGTTGGAGAACTGCCGCTCAAGTATTGGCTTTTGCCCCCTTATGCGCCCACATACGAAGAAAATTATGAAAAACA
>SDBT01000324.1_pt1 | contig 73342 bp, 118 predicted proteins | sample 2277101 | NCBI WGS metagenome assembly SDBT01 (sample SAMN10404973, study PRJNA504765) | marine sediment metagenome | isolation source: marine sediment core GS10_PC15, 103 cmbsf | place: Arctic Ocean: Southern Knipovich Ridge | collected 2010
TTTTCGGTATGCTCTTTGTAGTTTTTCCGCTTTCTCATCTGGGATTTTCTCTGAGACAGAGATTTTCTCTGAGACAGCTCGTTCCTGAGAGGCTTAATGTTGAACTATCCCGGTGATCGTCCGCAAACCATATTATGTCCCCTTGTTTTTTCTGAGACAATGGCATAATCCTTGCAATTGCAATTCCTGTGCCATGCCTGTAATGGACCGCAAAGCATATTATGTCTCCCTAATCGCCAGCCCTGCAAGGCTTGTGCCACGCCACAAACCATGCCAGACCCCGTGTCTTTTGCACCACAGAGGCGTGTTGTTATTGCCACACCTTAATGTGAATGATAACAGGGACTTACAAGGATGTGGTCACATTACCTCACTTTTGTGGCAACATCGCCTCATTGCAAGGAATGGGCCGCAAATATGGAGATTACCTAAACCTCTGTTCTCATTGATAATAACGATTCCTGGAGTCCATGGCACATGGTTTGCATCAATAGGGGTATGCGGTGCGATAACCGCCCGCGCAATCCGGTGGCATTGCCACCATTGAAGGGAAAAACATCATGGAAAATCTGACATCAAAAGAGGTAAAGGACCAAGCCAAGGCGGATAACGTCAAGCGCACCGAAAAACGTGAGCGCATCGCGTCCGCATACCCGGCCCCTATGTTTGACCTGCCTTTGCACATTTCCGGCAAGGTGTCGGTGGATGAGGATGCAAAACGGCGGAAGGAATTCACCGCATACAGCATCCCGGTTGGGCACTGGGCCACGGTCCTTTACGACACGCCGGATGGACTCGCCATTTTCAATAACGCCTGCAAAAACGCGAAAGTGGAATTCGCAAAAGAGGCGCGCAAAATGTTGGCCAAGGGCAAAACATCGGCGGACATTCAGGACCACGCCACCAAATGGACCGCCGCACCCGGTTACATTCAAGGCGCGCCGGACCGCCAAAAACTGCTGGCCATTCAGGCAGCCGTTGCTCTCAAACTGTCCCTAATGTCCCAGGAGGAAAACGACGGGATTGTGATACCGTCCGAATCCGCCGATGGGGACAGCGTTCCCGCCAATGTGGAAGGTGACGCCACGGACGCCACGACCGAGTAGTCCTTAAACAAAGGGCGGATTAAGTTCCGCCCACACCCCTACTTAATCCGAAGACCCTATGCAAAAAGGGTACCATCGATGGATTAGGTGGGGGGTCGTCGGAGTCGCGACGGCCATCATCTTCTACTACCTCAGATTTTGAACCTCTTAGTTGTTCAGCTGTTTCTAGTTGTTATCCCTCTCTCAGTCCTCCCTCCTTCTTCTTTCTTATTTCTAGCAGATCTCCCCGCGTCAAATCTACTTTAAGAAAATCGGCCCACACGGTTGACATTTAGTGAAATTAGTTCATTATGGTAACGTCTAGACAGGCCGAGCCTTTCCCACAACTTGTGTAAAAGACAACGAGCTTCGGACATGGTTTCATTTAAAGTTCTCCTTCTTTTTCTAGTTACTGTCTCAACATCAACTCTGGAAGATTCCAAAGGTATATTAGATCAACAAAGAGCTCGCTGTGATGCCTATGATGGGGTAACATTCTATGTGGAAACCCCAGCAACTCCTTTCACTTACAGATTTAGGCATGACGACAAGATTGAGTTTTACGGGAGCTTTAGAGGAATAGACTCTCGTTGCTATCGTCTAGTTCAGAAAACAAGGATGTAATGAATATCCCAGAAATCACAAAAGAAAAGACACAAGCCGAAAGGATCTTTGCAGGAGATTTCTCTCCCGAAGTTAGTGCTACGTTCAACAGTCTACAAGAGCACTTGATTCCACAGAGTATGGATAAGAAATCTTTTACCATCGGTGTGGTTAAGGGAATCTTTCTGAGAGGTCTCATTAAGGGGCTTACACGAAGGAAAGAGAGAAAAACCCTTCTAACTGTGGGTTCAAAAAGTGAAAACGTCTTGAGTCAAGAGGAAAAGATCTTGCGAGCAGGGAGTCAGGGGCGTGCTCCCTTTCTACCGATTCCCCAGATTGGTAGAAGGAACCTCCATGCTTTCCGCCTCCCTGCTCCTTCTATTACAGCCCTCTCCCGTCATGTTCCTTTTCAGAAGATTGAGAAAGTGAATGGGAAGCATCTACAGATCTTCAAACTTCACATGACAGGGAAGTATTCACGGACTCAAATAGCTGAGATGATTGGAGTGAGTGATCCAACTGTCACGAACACTCTTAAGAATCCAGTCATTTTGGAAATGAAACAGAAAGCTCTCCAGGATGTAGAAGAGGATTATTCTTCTTTACTTCGTCCTGCTGTCGCTGCTATCCGAAAAGGTCTTAAGACTGGGGATCTAGAACTTCGTGTTAAGACAGCCTTCGGTTTTCTGAAAACGCAGGGTAAGGGTGTAAGTGCTCAAATTCAACATAAGCATGAGCATGAACATGCACACATTGTAACTGGTTCCATCGAGGTAGAGGAACTTAAGAATAAACTCCTTGCGAAGGTCGGTTTGGACCCAAAAGGGGTGATTGAGGCAGAATTTAAGGAGGTTCCTGCATGATAACATCTCAGGTAAGATTGCCTAAAAGACCGGAAGGAGAAATCATTGAAGAAGGGATACCTAATCTTTTTGCTACATTGTTTGGTATCCTTACTATTATTCTCTTCTTTAGTATTTTTTTAATTCATATTATTCATCAATGTAAGTAAAATAATATGACTCCAGCCTCCGCCTTACAACCAATCTCTCCCGAAGCAGCTGCTGGTTTGCTGTCTAATCTTCCTATCCGGAAGGTCAAGGAGTTAGTGGGTGAGGAAGTCTTTCGTGACTACCTTGACACTCTTAATGGGCAACAACTTACCCATCTTCTCTATGATTGGAGAAGCTGGGCCCGTCCAGAACAGATCAATCCGCCAGGAGATTGGTCAATTTGGTTATATCTCGCTGGGCGTGGAGCTGGGAAAACAAGAACTGGAGCAGAATGGATTAAGGAGCGAGTTGAGAACGGTAAGGCTAGGTTCATAGCTCTCGTTTCCCAGGCTGCAGCAGACGCTCGAGATGTAATGGTTGAAGGAGAGAGCGGAATCCTTGCTGTCTATGCTCAGAATGATCCAAATGCTCCAAAGTATGAGCCCTCGAAGCGTAGAATAGTTTGGCCTAACGGAGCCCAGGCTACCATCTACACGGCTGAAGATCCAGACCAGCTTCGAGGGCCATCTCATGACACTGCGTGGGTTGATGAAATAGCTGCCTTCCGAAACATACCTGATCTTTGGTCGAACCTCATGCTTGGACTTCGGCTCGGAGATTCTAAGTGCTTTATTTCTACAACCCCCCGCGCTATCAAGTTCATAAAAGATCTTGTCCATCCAGACAGAACTGATGTATATGTCACGAAAGGAAGAACTCGTGACAACTACGCGAATCTCTCTAAGCCCTTCCTGAATGAAATTATTACAAAGTATGAAGGAACCCGACTTGGACGACAGGAGCTAGAAGCAGAGATTCTTGAGGATATTGAGGGCGCTCTTTGGAGTCGTTCTACTCTTGACAAGAATCGAGTAGATAAAGCTCCTGATGATATAATAAAAATAATAGTTGCACTTGATCCTACTGTAGCAACTATTGAGACAGCTACAGAAACCGGTATTATCGTGATGGGTAAGACGGCTAAAGGTCACGGCTATTGTCTTGCTGATAAGTCCTCTACTTTCTCACCTTCTGGCTGGGCTAAGAAAGCTGTTGAGCTTTATCATCAGTGGGAAGCAAACAGGATAGTTGCTGAGAAAAACAATGGTGGAGAGATGGTTGATCTTACCATTAAAACTCACGACAAGACAGTTCCTGTAAAACTGGTATGGGCCTCACGAGGTAAGCTCATTCGGGCTGAGCCTGTCGCTGCTCTCGATGAACAAGGAAAACTTCACATGGTTGGTTCTTACCCAAAACTTGAAGATGAACTCTGTACCTATGAGGGTGATGGGGATAGCCCGAACCGCCTTGATGCCTATGTTTGGGCTGCAACAGATCTTCTCGTCTCTGGGATCAGACGCAGAGGCATAGTTTGGGGGCGTGGATAATGCTTAATCCTTCTGGTCACAAACGAAAAAGCAACATCAGCAGACTTAAAGGGAATGCTGTTGATCTACTTCTCCGAAGTAAAGTTCTTGCTAAGATGGGAATCTCTTTTGGTGGAAAGAGAGACACATTTGACGTCCTTGGTTACACAAAGAATCTCACTTATCAACACTATCACGCTCGTTATCTACGTGACAACATTGCGGCTCGTATTGTCAACGCTCCTGCACACGCAACTTGGAGTAATCCTCCTAAGCTAGTTCCAAGAAAAAATAACAAGACCGCTGGAGTAGATTTTGTAAAAGCATGGGAGGATCTTCAAGAAGAACATCAAATCTTCTGGAATCTTAGTCGAGCAGATACTCTCTCAGGGATTGGGAGATATGCTGTCCTATTGATTGGAATTAAGGGACAGAGTAAGACTGATCTTCCAGTTGCGCGAACGAATCTCACCGCAAAAGATATCCTCTTCTTTTCTCCTTTTAGTGAGGATATGGCTCAAATAGACTCTCTTGATTCTGATCCTTCATCTGCCCGGTTCGGTAAGCCAAAAACATATTCTATTATGACCGGGAAAGATGTTGCGAATCAACGATCTATAACCTTAAAAACTGATCACTCCCGCGTTGTTCATCTTGCAGAAGGTCTCCTCCAAGATGATGTGTTTGGTAAACCTCGATTAGAGAGTGTTTACAACCTCTTTGACGATCTTGTTAAGGTAGTAGGTGGCTCAGCTGAGTTTTTCTGGCGGGTTGCTGATCGTGGGCTTCAAGCAGACATTGACCCAGAACTTGAGCTTGATAAAGATGAAGAGAAAGCTCTCTCTAAAGAGATGGAAGAATACTACCATGGTCTACGTCGCTTTATTCAGACTCGTGGCGTGACTATGAAGAACCTTGGGAATGACACTGCTGACCCACGCGGTCCGTTCCAAGGAATTATCTCTCTCATCAGTGGAACAACTAAAATCCCACAACGTATTCTCCTCGGTTCCGAAAGAGGACAACTTGCTTCCAGTCAAGACAGAACGAGCTGGAATGAGTTAATCTTTGAAAGGAACGTAATCTATGCTGGCCCACAAGTTCTTCGACCGCTTATTCTTCGCCTTCAAAATTGGGGTGTTCTTCCTGCTACTGATTTCGATATTGAATGGCCTATTCTACAACCACTCACAGAAGAAGAACGGTCAGTTATTGCAGTGCGTGTGGCTTCCGGTGTCCTCAATCTAGCAAAATCTCGAAATCTGGGTGGAACTGCATTGAGTGAGCAGGAATACAGAGAGCACTTCCTTGGTCTTAAAGGCAAAGCTTCTCCACCTGATGAGCTTGCACTTACTGCTGGAAAGCCAGACCCGGTTGAGAAAGAAGAAGGAAAAGAAGAAGAAGGAAAAGACGAAGGTGATGACAAGAAAGAAGATAACAAAAACCCTGAGGAGAACTAACAATGCTCAAGTTCCTTAACGCTCAATCAGATCTCGTCAGGTCTGAGACCTTTCAAGGAAAAGAATATACTGTCATTCCTGTTGTCGCTCTTGTTGAGGGTGTCCTCCAAGCTGCGAACAGTCCACAACCCGAGTTAGTAAAAGCCGATGAACTCGATCCCGCTTCTTGGAATGGAAGACCTATCACCTTTGATCATCCTGTACTCAATGGCCAGCTTGTTTCTGTTGCGGAAACTCCTGAGACGTTTGAGGAGTGGGCGGTTGGAACAATCTTTAATTCTCAAATTGTCGATGGGAATAAACTCCGTGTCGAGGCTTGGATTGATAATTCTAAGATAGCTGCTCTTGGTGAGGACGCAGTTAAAGCTTTCGCAGCCATGAAAGAAGGTGAGGTCGTTGAAGTATCTACTGGTTACTTTGCTGAATCAGAGCCAGAATCTGGTACGTTTAATGGTGAGCATTTTGAAGCCATTCAGAACGATCTTAAACCAGATCATCTTGCGATTCTCACTGGGGGAGAAGCTGGGGCTTGTTCTATCGCTGATGGTTGTGGTGCGCCGAGAGTTAATTCTCTCAAGTCGGTTGACAATAGTGGCACTACTCCTTTCACCATTCTTGGCGTCGATGGCACTATTCAGTGGCTTCGTAGTAATGCACACAGTACTGACTACAAAGCTTCAGACATTCCGGGCTTGTTGGCTGCAGACCCTGCAGAAGCTGCGAAGCGAGCCGAGAAAGAAAAACTAGAAGAGAACAGTAAACACATCAAGAAAGAGAAAGACAAAGAGAAGAACAAACAAAATAGTCTCTCTTCTCTTCTCGAAAACTCTCGGAATCTCTTTATCTTTAAGGATGCAGAAGAGATCTCCGATATGGATGTGAGAAGGGCGCTTTCGTCTGCCCTCGAAACAAACGGCGAAAACTTTTGGGGTGTCGTAGCAGTCTTTGCTAACAGCTTCGTTTTTGAGCGAGGCTTCGACACTCTTGTTCGTAAGGATTTCTCTATTAACTCAGAGGGTGTTGTTACCTTGGGTAAAGAGGAAACCATTGTTCGTCCCATAACTGAGTTCATTCCCGTTGTCACCAATGAGGAAAACTCAAATGCGGAGCAGAAAATGAATCGTGAAGAAAAGATCAAAGATCTGATCGGAAACAATGCTTCTCCTTATCAAGAAGAGCACAAAGGTTTCCTGGAGTCTTTGTCTGACGAACAGTTGGAGGCAGTTCCTATGTTGGAAGCTGCCAAGGAGATCAAAAAGGAAGATGAGAAGGAAGGCGAAGCCGGGAAGGAAGTTGAGGCTGCTGCTCAACAACAAGAACCTGAGAAGAAGGAAGAGCCTGTGACCGTTGAAGGTTACATCGCTGAGGCTCCTCCGGAAATTCGCGAGGTTCTGAATCAGGGCATCTCGATGCAGCAAAATAAGAGAGATCATTTGGTCAAGGGTATCATGGCCAATAAGTCCAATGCTTTCTCTGAGCCCGAACTTCAAGCCTTTGGTATGCCACAGCTTGAGAAACTGGCTGAGTTGGCTGTCGTACCTGATTACAGTATGAGAGGTGGCCCCGTTACAAACGCGGCTCAGGATGAGAGTATCATCCCTCCGACTCGTGATCCTTGGGCTAAGGCAGAAAAAGCCTCTTAGGTTCTTTTCCTTCTTAACAACGAATAGAGAGAACGTAAATGTCTGACAACACTATCCAACTCACTGGGGAGTTTGCTCGGAAGGAACGTCCTGCGGCAGCTGCGATCACCCCTGGTCATCTTGTTGAGATTGACAGTAGTGGTGAGTATGCGATTCATTCAACGGCTGCTGGTCCGCACAGTAAGGCCTTTGCGGTTGAGGATAGTCTCCAAGGCAATGCAGTTGGAGACGATTACGCTGCGGCTGATCGAGTGCAGGTCAATGTTCAAGTCACTGGGAATGAGGTCTGGGCTTGGCTTGACGTAGATGAGGATATTACGATTGGTGACTTCTTGGAGTCTGCTGGGGATGGTACGTTGCAAGCTTTGTCTGGAACTGATAGGCAAGCTGTTGGTGTCGCTCTTGAGACACTTGACCTGTCTGTGTCAGGCGCAGTTGCATCTCGGATTAAGATTCAGTGTGTATAACCTGAATCTTCTTCTTTTACTCACATCCTCGGTGGAGAATTAGAAAATGCCAGAACAATTCGAGGGCATCGCCCTAAATCACAATGGCAACATTCAAGCGTATGGGTCAGTTGCCCAACGGATGCTTGCAAACAAGATGAATGTCAGTGCGCTTCGCACTAACGACACTCTCCGAAAGGACGAGTGGATTCAGTTTGACGAGAAGCTAATCCCGATTGCGCAGCAACGAATGAATGCTGTCGGTGATCTTCTCAGTCGTGGTCTTCGTCACAATGTTCCGAATGGTATGGGAACTACTGTGATTGAATGGGAAACCGTGGACGAGACGCGAGACGCCGAAATCAGCATGGACGGCTTGACTCGCGCGCAGAGCGACACCGTGAATTATGTTCTGCAGTCCGTGCCTCTCCCCATCACGCATCGTGACTTCTACATCAACCTGCGTACGCTTGAAGCTTCCAGGCAGCGTGGTGAAGCTCTCGATACGACAAACATGGAATTGGCAACCAGGAAAGTTTCTGAGCGATTGGAAACTACCTTGATCGCTGGAGCCAGCGCCTATGCTTTCGGTGGTGGAACCATCCGTGGCTATCTCGATCATCCCAACAGGAATACCGTGTCTCTCCCACTGGCTTGGGATAACTCTGGTATTACTGGTGAGCTGATTCTAGCTGATGTGATCAGTCTGATCAACGCTGCTCACACCGATCGTATGTTTGGCCCATATGTCATGTATGTGCCGACTCTTTACTGGATTGCGCTTTTGGAAGATTTCAAAGCCAATTCAGATAAGAGCATTATCGAGCGGCTTCGTGAAGTCCCCTTCCTGGAAGAAATCAAGGTTGCGGATTTCCTGACCGCTGACAACATTCTCATGATCCAAATGACCAGTGACGTTGTGGATATGGTCGTGGGTCAAGGCATCACTACTGTTCAATGGGAAACCCAAGGTGGTTTTCAAGTGAACTTTAAGGTGATGGCTCTCATGGTTCCGCGGATTAAGGCCGATCAAGATGGCCGAAGCGGCATCATTCATATGAGTTAACTGGGGAAATCTCATGCCAGAAGTAACGCAACAGTACAGGATGGCTGACCGTCACAAGCATTGGCAAGGTGGTCAGTGTTACAAAGGTGCTGGAGTTGAGGGTCGAACTGTTGGTGATCTTCTCGTTCTGACTCCATCTCAGGCCAAGAACATTGAGCATAAACTTATTGGGGCGGGCCCAGCATCTCAAGCGCCAGCACCTCCAGTTCCTAAGAAAGAGAAGAAGGAAGTGGTGGAGGAACCGGAGAAGGTACCTGAAAAGGAAGTTGAAACTAAAGAGCCTGAGAAGGAGCCTGAAAAAACTCCTGAAACAGACTCAACAGCTGATGCTTCCGCTCCTGAGAACGCAAAGCCTGAGCTTCGTCGTCGGGATGATGGTGAGTGGGACGTTGTTCGTGGTGAGGAAACCATGAATAAAGACCCTATGAGCCTTGACGCAGCAAAGGCTATGATTGCCGGAATGGGAGATAGCAAGTAATGCCAGTAAACAGAGTCACAGATGAGCAGGTAAAAGAGATAATCCCAAGTACAGCTGACATTAACATCTTCATAGATATAGCCACAAACTATATCAACGATGTTCTTGTGGGTAAGGGTCTGTCTGACGCAAGACTTGCAGATATTGAGCTGTACTTAGCTGCTCATTTTGTGGCTCTGACTGAGGAAGGTGGATCAGTAATCTTAAAAAGAGTCGGGTCTACCTCTCTACAGTTTGCAACACCAACACAAGGCGCTCTCAATAATCTAGGCCTAACCCGCTTTGGTCAGACTGCTCTTGCTCTTGATACAACTGGAGCACTTGCAAGTGCAGCTAAACAGAAAGCAAGATTCTCTGTACATGGAGTCCCTTAATGGTATGGAGCATACCGAGGATATGGACTGGGGAAACATGCTTCATTATAGGAGGTGGGCCTTCAGTTAACAAGATAAATCCTAAAGACTTAAAAGGGAAAAGGATTATCACGACTAATGATGCTTACAGACTTTTCCCGTTTGCTGAGTTTTGTTTCTTTTTCGATTTTGATTGGTTTGAAAGAAACAGAACAGAACTAGCTAGGTTCACAGGTATTAAGGTCTCAATAGCAGGAAAGACACATGAGATTCCTTGGCTTAGAGAACTTAAGAGAGGTTCTAAGAACTGCCTTTCCGCAGTTCCGACGGTGGTCAACCATGGAGTCAATTCTGGTCATTGTGCTATTAATCTTGCTGTTCTTCTCGGGGCTACAAGGATCATTCTTGTGGGCTTCGATATGCGGGTTGTTGATAGTAATCATAATTTCCATCAAAATCATGAAAAACGAATGAAGGAAACATTGTATGCAGAAGAGTTTATTCCAAGTTTCGATTCTCTTGTTGATCCTCTTCACATCCTTGGGATTGAGATTTTTAACACTACACTAGATAGTGCAATGAATTGTTTTCCAAAACAAGAACTCATAGAATTTCTCTAGATTGAGTTCAGAATTTGAAAGGTTCAGTTCAATGCTTCTTCCTACTTGTGTCTGTGGATCAACGGAAGGTTACTCTCGTGTTATTCAAGGGATAGCTACTCTTATATGTTCTCGATGTAAAGTCTGTCGTCAAGTTGTAAACATGACTGAGGAAGAGTATGGGCATTACTATCTCAATGGTTATAAGCAGAAACAGAGAGATAGTGGACATGTTTATAATCATGATTATAGAATAGCTGAGATTCGATTTCAAGAATATAAAAAGTTTCTTCATGTAAAGGAAGAATCTCTTTATGCTCTTGATATTGGTTCAAGCAATGGAGCTTTTGTAGATTACTTAGGTAACCAAGGGATACAAGCTTTTGGCATAGAACCTTCTGGAGAACGAATTGAAAACAACTTCTTTCCTGACATCTTTACTAACTTTCGACCAGCGGTTATTAGTTTTGATCTTATCACATTCCATGATGTCTTTGAGCATCTTGTTGATCCTCTCGGAGATCTTAAACTAGCTGTTTCTCTCTTAAAACCAAAAGGAAATCTTATTATTGATTTCCCAGGTTTTTGGTGTGAAGCAGGTAAGCATCATTGGAAAGTAATAGAGCATCTTTGGATGTTTCGGATAGAACAACTCACAGCTTTGGTGATTAAGAATACCGAGCTTGGTTTCTGTGAACTAACTATTCCTATTCCTTCAAAGGTAGTGTTTAATTTCTCAAGATAATCTGGGGACTCAGAAATGAAAGAAGCACACATCTTAATTCCACCCGGCTTGGGTGATGTATATTGGATCATTGTAAAACTTGAGGCTTTCATGCAGAGTAGAGAAATCGAACATTGTATTCTTCATTCTTGGTCATCTGTTCCAGATAGAACTAAGGATTTTATAAATAGATTCTCTTTCTGTTCAGCTGGCGACGCGCATCCCATGGTTCTAAAAGATAATAGAGTTCTCTACAAAGCTCTGAATTTTACAGATGACACATACTTTGTTGAGAATCATGAGGGGTTTGATTTTCTATTTTGGTTCAATGGAGCTCTTGACGCTGGAAAGAATCTTGAAAGAGAGATCATGCCAGAAATAGAAACTAATTGGTATCCAGAGATGTCTGTTCCGGACAGGGAGAATCTTTTTTATGAGGAATATAAAGAAAAGTATGGAGACTTCCTACTTTCTTTCTATCCAACTTTCGGTTTCTATAAAACGCATTGGCTCCCAAAACTCACACTCCAGAAATACTACGATCTTCTCAAGAACATCCACGACACATTCAACTTGAAAATCATTCTTTCTGGTCTTGACTCCGATATAGCCCCAGCTGAGCAATTACTTGAGTATGATGGAGGAAGAATACTGATTGATTTAACTGGGAAGACTGATTTCACCCAACTCTCTGCTCTGATTAGAGCTTCAACAGTCTTTCTGGGAGTTCCAGCTGGAAACACAATCTATTCTACCTACATAAAACAACAGACAATAATGATCTGGGCTAATCGCTTTCTTGAGAGTTTTTCTCTAAATGCCTGTCCCCCAGATTCAATCAACCAATGGTATCATTCAGTATGGGCTGAGTTCTTTTCTGAGGAACACATTATGCAGCTGATCTGGAATATCATGTTAACTAACGACCCCCAACTAAATTTGAGATATGGATCCAATTAACCTAAAGATCATAACTCTTGAATTAACTAATTTCTGTAACCTAGCTTGTTGGATGTGTCCACACAACAGCATGACTAGAGCTATTGGTTACATGAGTGTTGATCTTGTTAAAAAGATCTCGAAAGAAATATCTTTAGAGCATAACCTAGATATTTTAGGGCTTCATGGTATAGGAGAATCTTTAGCTCATCCAAAGATGCGAGAGATTCTAGAGATAATCAAGGAAGATAATCCGAAGCTCGAAACTGGACTTGGGACTAACGGGACATTTTTAACAGTTAAAAACTTCCAAAAAGTTGAAGGACTTCTCAGTCGTCTCTCTGTTACAATAGATGGAGCGACAGAAGAAACATATAAGAAGCACAGGATTGGTGGAGATTTTAACAAGGTTGTTTCAAATGTCGAAACCATCTTAGCCTATCGAGAGAAAACAGGAGTCACTTTTCCAAGAATGGATGTTCAACTTATTGATCTCGGGCAAGAGCAAGAAGAGAAAGATGCTTTTTCTAAGTATTGGAGAGCAAGAGTTCTTCCCGGTGATCAAGTATTCTTCCTTACTAAAGCTTCTTTCGGTGGACAGGTTCCTATCAATTTTAGAATAAAGAAGTGTGCTGCTCTTTTTGGTCAATTATCTATTCTTTGGGATGGAAGACTTACGACTTGTTGCTGGGACAGTGATGGGAAGAATGTCCAAGGTGATGTGAATAACGAGACCATCCAAGATCTTTGGTTGTCTTCTGAATACATGCGAATGAGACAGATGCATGAGGATGGATCATTACAGAAACAAGAACATCTTCTTTGTCACACTTGTCTTGAACCCCGAGCAGAAGCTTCTTAATGTATCTCTTACTTGCAACCCCACAACATAGTGGAACAACATTCATGCTTGAGATGCTTAAGTATCATAGGCAATATGGTGGACAAATCACTATGGGTGATGTAAGAGAGAAGCTTACAGACATGAAACTTCTTCTCCAAGAAAATAACTTTCTTGATGATGAGGATAAATTCTTAGTGATTCACAGCCATCCACCTGTTGCAGATCAAGAAGCTGCTCCCGACAGATCAGCAAATCTTTTTACAATGATGGCCCTCTTACCAACTCTTTCAACAATTCGAGATCCTCTTCTTTCTCTTATATCATTTGATTGGAGAGTAAAACAAGGAACATCAAGACCAAATTTAGATTTTGTGGGTTCTCTTATTATGATTTTTGAGGACCTTGTAACCCTCCAAGGAATAGATAACGTTTCAGTTCTTCCTTTAGACATTCTAAATCCAGAAGATAGAGTAGATATAATAAGTGCTTCTTTGTGCCAACTCGGTCTTGTCAGCAGCTCTGGTTTTAATCGTGCGATTAAATATCGTTGGGATGATACTATAAACTCTATCGGTATCTCTCCTTTAAGAGAAGCCTACAATAATTCTGATTCCGAGATTATAAGATCTGAACTTAGTCATGAGTTTTTGCAATTACAACTAGCTGCCCCGACTCTCCAACCTTATCTTGAGTCTCTTGGTTACAAAGACCTTCTTTGGTGGAACTAAAAATGAAAAAAAGAATCCTTCTTTGTGCTAGTTATTCTTCGATTGAGCCTCTAGGTATTATGCACTTAGGTGGGCTTGCTCGAGATGCAGGATGGGAGTGTTCTTATCATCTTGTTAAGAGACATGACTTCTCTGATTTCTTTCAAGTCGTAAAAGATTTTGAGCCAGACATTGTTGGTTTCAATGTTTATACTGGGAATCATTTACAACTGAAAGAAGCCTTTGTTCGTTTGAAGCGAGAACACCCTGGAATCATGACAATAGTCGGAGGCCCGCATCCTACTTACTTCCCTACTGAAGCCATAGAGTTTTCAGACTATGTTATCATGAGTGAGGGCTTTAACTCTCTCCGTCTGATTCTCTCTGGAGAAGCTTCTCCTGGGATTATGTCTCCAAAGATTCTTGAGTCTTTTCCTCAGCCAGATCGTAAAGGATTCTACAAGAATTACCCAGAACATAGAGACAGCCCGATCAAGAGCGTTATTACAATGACTGGCTGTCCTTATACCTGTACTTATTGCTACAACAGCAGCGAAGTAAAAGACATAAAGATGGCTCCAGACTCCAAATTTAGTTTCGGTGAGGGGTTTAAAGGAAGGCTGTTTCCACAAAACATTAGATCAGTTAAAGATGTAGTTCTTGAGGGCCAACAGATCATTGAGAACTACCCAACTGAAATGGTCTATATCATTGATGATGTTCATGGTATGGACGTGAAGAATTGGCTTCCAGAGTTTTCTCAAGAGTGGAAGGAGAAAGTCTCTCTTCCTTATCACGCTCAAATGCGTTGGGAAATGACTGCGCACAGTAGTGGGGAGAAGAGACTAGACCTTCTTAGAGAAGCTGGATGCTTTGGCTTGACGCTCGCAATAGAAGCAGCGAATCCCATCATTCGAGAAGAAGTCCTCAGTCGCGCGATGAAAGATGAAACGATGTTTGGCGGAATGAGACTTCTTATGAGTAAGGGATTCAAGGTCCGAACCGAGCAAATAACTGGTCTGCCTTATGGCGCTACTTCTGAGCCTACACCTGTAAATCTCGAAGCAGATCTTGAGCTTGTTAAGTTGAATGTGGAACTGAAAGAAAAGACTGGTGGTCCAACTATGGCTTGGGCATCGACCTTTGCGCCTTATAAAGGAACAAAACTTGGAGCTTACTGTGAACGCTTTGGACACTATAATGGTGATAATAGTGATGTTCCAGACACCTTTTTTGATCGTTCTGTCTTATCGTTTCCTAAAGAATGGGTGGGGGAGAGTCTTCAACCAACCGATCAGGATGTATGGATGGGACAGTGTGAACTGGAAAGATACCGTGAACAGAATGCAGAGCTCAGAAGAATATTCAACTTCGTCACGTTGATTCCTCAAGGACATATTCTTGCTGAGAAATATCTTAAGAGTGACGAGCCTTTTAGTTATGAGAGACTTGGAGGAGAGATAATGGATCATCTTTTCTCTCTCACTTCTGACGAAGATGGAATGCGACTTGTTCACAAACTAGAAGCTCTTGAAGATAATATCTGGCATAGGAATCTAAACCCAGATATGGAAAAGGATCTCCAGAATCTAGTTGCTTACTTTGCTGTTCTTCCACAAGAAGAACTCGCAATAGATAGAATTATTGACTACACTGAGAAGGATGGTGCCTCTCGACTCACACCTCAGATTTTCTCGGATGGAATCCGGCATCATCTTTATGATAATGTTCTTTACAAACAGGCATAATGAAACAGAATAAAACACTTCTTTGTTGGCGAGACTTTAATGGTCTTGGTGATTGGCTCATGGCTCTCTCTGCTATAAAGATGCTGAATAATCAGTATCCTGATATTGATGTTTATGTTAGAGATAGAATTAAAGATGAGCCTATGCCAATGCTTCTACGAGAAGTAATCACTATGTTTGATGTAAACATTAAAAGACTTGTCTCTGTGGATTTCCCACATACAGACAATAGATTTGATTTAAGATCAAACCACATGATTTACCCGATGGGAGCAAAGACTCTTACTGAGCCCTTAATAGAAGGAATGGTTAAAGCTCTTAATTATGAGACTGGTCTTAATATCCAGTATGAACCAGAGACCTATGCAACCTTTGCACATGAAGCTGCTCCGCAATTTTCCACAGACTATATCATAATGGTATCTCGTGGTAAACGTGGAGGTGATACTGGAAAAGAGTGGGGATATGATAATTTCAACAATCTTTGTAGTCTCTTGAGGCAATCTGGTCACAGAATAATACAAATTGGGAGAGAAGATCATGAGAAACTTAGTCATGCTCGACAGTTTCATGACGACTATAATCTTCCAGTTCTCCATTCTTATCTCTTAAACGCAACTCTTATTATCTCTATGACTGATGGAATCATGGTCTACGCAGGTCAACACCACTTTCCACAACTTAGTCTTTATTGTGGAGGCTATGACTATCAAGCATATGAGAGAAGTAAATTCCCAAGACAACTACAATTAGTCCATAAAGACGTAACACCAAAAGAGGTCTTTGAAGTAATAAAGACTCTTCTCTTAAAGGCTGCATAACATGGACATAAAACACCCTATCCTCATAACTGGTGTTCCAAGGAGTGGAACATCTCTCACTGCTGGTTTGTTCCATCAAGCAGGTGCGTGGGGTGGGAGAATGATAGGAGGAAATAAGGATAATCTTAAGGGCTTCTTTGAGAATATAAGAATTCGACAAGAAGTAACTAAGGGATATCTTATAGAATTGGGTGAGGATCCAATGGGTCAAGATCCTCTTCCCTCTGCAACAACTCGAATGACACTTCCATCTATATCTCGCGCAGAAAAGATGACACAAGATGTAGAAACTATTGTGAACAGCGAGGGCTACGGTGGAGGACAGTGGTTCTATAAAGATGCAAAGATAGCTCTTACTTGGGCTGCTTGGGCATGTGCGTTCCCTGATGCTCACTGGGTTCTTGTTCGCAGGAAATCTGAGGCAATAGCTGAGTCTTGTATGAAGACAGGATTCATGCGAGTCTACCAAACTAAAGAGGACTGGCTTAATTGGATAATTAGATATGAGGCCAGCTTCGAGCAAATGAAAGCGAATCTTCAAATGCAATTAACTGAGCTTTGGTTTGAAGATATTGTTGGTGAAAACTGGGGTGATCTTCGCACTCTAATTCAAATCTTGAATTTGAAGTGGGACGAAGAGAAAATCTCAGAATTTATTATTCGGTAAAACCAATGACAGAGTATAAAGCAACACTTGAGTTTAAGAGTCGCGCTACCGTCTACATAGAAGCAGAAGATCAAGCAGCTGCTACAATAGCACTAAAAAGTATTTCTGAGGCAGATCTTCGAGCAGGAACACAGTGGCGAGATTTATTTAAGACACTCTCCGAATTCACAGTTGTTGATATTATTGAAGAGGGATAATGGCCATAACGACCACAGAAATCAATGTTCGTAATGATGATGGTTCGGGAGTCTGGGCAGAACTAGGCTCTCAATCATCTTCTCAGAATACTGACTTGTTTGTGACTAATGGAGGGAGTCGTGCGAAGAAGGTCTCGAACTCTACTAAAGGGTTCATGTTCGAGATCAATGCCTCCGGTGAGGATATCTCGGCTTTAGTTGTTGCAATGCGTTGGCAGACCACTAATGGTGTTGACTTATTGGCTGCACGAGGTAGTGGTGGCGTTTCTGTTGCTGTACAGGATACTTCTGGTAACGTGTCTTACTGGGATATAGCAGGAAACGACACATATCTTGGTGGGTGGACTGTTGTTATAGCCTCTATGGCCACCACTCCAAGTCGAGACAGCGGCACAGCAGCCAACTTGGCCTTAATTCGTTATATAGGGATGGAATGGACTACCACTGGAACGGTAGGTGGAGGTGATCCGAACTGCTTCATTGATTATGTTGCTACTTTCCCAATAGCTGGAGTAGCTATTACAGGAAACTCAACTTCTCTACTTGGGGATCTAGTTGATGTTATAGATATCGCCAACACAAACAGTATTGTGACAGGTCTTTTTGAGCGTCGTTCAGGTCAATTATTTAGCAAGTGTAGAATCAATCTACAGCCTGACGCCAGTGATATGTCAGAGAATGATGAAAGTCTGACTTTTGAGAATCCAGTTTATGACACAGGTGGCTCTGGTACTGGACTCGATTCACTGTTGGATGAAATTGGGTTGATTGGAGCGGATGCAGATAATGTTACTCTTACTCGTTGTAATATTATTTCTGCAGACCCAGATGAAGCTGTTTTTTTGGATGCGAACCGTGAATTTGACATAAGTGCTGCATCCACTGACTTTCATCTTGACACTTGTACTATCCGAGGTTTCGATGGAACAGGTGCAGTTGCTCTTGGAGGTTCTGAACAAGCTGTAGACAATACTACCTTTGATGCTTGTGGTAAGATAACAGCAGGAGCAGCTATCATTCGTGACTGCTTCTTCCGTCGTCCTACAGATGCAGCTGGTGCATTCTTTTGGGATGAAAACACTGACATGGATCGTTGTGATTTTTTCTCAGATGGTTCAGGCTATGGTATCCACTATCGCCCGACTGGAGCAGGTCCGTTTGTCGAGAATCTGGATGGTTTTGATTTTACTGCTTATGGGGCTGATGAGACAGCAGATGCAGCAGTCCATATTAACCCGGTAACAACAACTGTCACAATAACTTTTAACATCACCAACGCTAGTGAACCGACCTATGATGAAGATGCAGGATACACTGGAACCTTTACATCCGTTCCTAGTCCTGTTAGCGCAACTGTCACTGTTCTTGATCAGAGAGATCTCTCAACAATTGAGGGAGCTATTGTTCTTGTATTAGCTGCTGATGGTTCAGGACCATTTCCTTTTGAGGAGAGTGTCACGATTTCTCAGTCTGGTGGAGTTGCAACAGTAGTTCATACTGGTCATGGAATGGACACTAACGATAAAGTTCTGATTGCGGATGCATCACCTGCAGCATATAACGGAGTTAAGACAATCACCTTTGTTGATACAAACAGTTACACTTTCCCAATTGATAGTGGCACAGCTTCACCCGCAACTGGAACAATCATTTCAACCTACGTAGCGTTGTCTGGTCTCACGAATGCATCTGGGGTAATCACAGTAAGTCGAGTTCTCTCAAGTGATCAACCGATAACAGGATCTGCAAGAAAGAAAAGCTCTTCACCAGTTTTTAAGGATGGGCCAATCACTGGGGATTTTGATAGTGTAGATGGTTTCGCTCAAATCGTGCAATTAGTGTTCGATGAATAAACCCCCAATGGAGATAAGGAAATGGCATCATATTATCAATTCAACTATGACAACGAGGCAGGTGGCCCATTCATTGCTGAGGGTGCAAACCTCACTTGGTCTGGGGGTGTAGGCTTCATTGTAACATTGATTGAGGACTTGAGTCCAGTTGGGAAACTAGCAATAGCTCTCGTTTCTGGAACTCCTCCAGCAGAGGACGATACCGTTACACAAGGTGGAGTAACAGCTGATGTTAATGAGCCTCTAGCTCCAACTGGTGCAAAGCTGATGTTGTATCCAGCTTATTTCCGTGATGATCTTACAGTACCTGCAACTGGTATTTGTGTGTGGGCTGGCCCGGCCTTAGGAGCAACTCATAGCTTCTTCTTTGATGGTCAAACTGCGAATGTGGTCGCAACAGAGATTCTTACTTTCTCAGGTGGCGCAACTTGTGAGGTTATCACTGTTGAGAGTGATGCTGGTGCAAGTGGTGAACTCTCTGTCCGCTTTATCAGTAATCTGGATGCAGGATTACCAGCGGATGATGAAACCTTCACAGGTGATATTATAGGAGATGGTACCGTTAATGGAGCTATTCATGAGCGTGCCTATCAACCTCTTGAGCTTCACAGGCTTCTCTCTGATCTGAACGACGATCAACAGTTTGCCGGGAATGATGTTCTTTCCGTTGTCGATCCTACAGCATCTGATAGATCAACTGATCAGATCATTACCTTGTTGAGTAACATCGTAATAGATGATACGATTGCTCAGCATATGTTCGGCGGGTCTGTTAGTCAGCTCTCTGGCGCTGTCGAGTATGCTGGCTTGGATGTTCAAGTAACAAGTCCTCTTGGTACTACTCAACCAGTTCTTATCCAAGATGATAGTATTATTACGGATTACTGGAACAACGCCTTCATGCCTGACAGCATCGCTGGAAACATTCGCCTCTTGATTAAAGTCCGAGACGATAACGTAGATATTGATGGTCGTCGCATCAAAGGAAAGCTACTTGAGTTTGGTGAGCTTTATTTTGAAGGTGCTACGACACTTGGTACAGCGACGACTGCGCTCGCGTTGTTTTCCTCTGGTGATGGTAACAACAACACGGCAGTTGGTACAGTTGCTGGTGCTCCTTACAACACCATCATCTTTACTGAGGGTTTCCAAACTATCGACTATAACAACGATAACGGACCTACTGAGTTTGGGCTTAGTGTAGATTTTGGTTCTGCTAATTCTCTCCAAACTTGGGAACGCCTGAAGTATGTTCAGCGTCGAGGCACAGCAGAAGTTCTGTTCGGCCGTAATGCTCAGCTCATGACAGGTATCACTCGAAACTTCGCTTATGACACTGAATCTGGTGGGTCTTTCTCTGAGGATGAAATACTTGCTTGGGGCTTTGAGGTTTCATACAGTGAACAGACTACCAACTTTACTCTTGGGGAAGTTATCGACTTCTCTGGTGGTGGTCGTGGAAGATTAATCTACATTGACGATCAGGGAACAGTTGGAGTTCTTATTGTAGACCTTGATCGTGAAGGATCTATTCCAGCCGCTGCTGAGACTATGACTGGTATAGACAGTGGTGGTGATGGTACTGTTGATACGGTTGTAAACAATACCAATGCTGGAACTGGTCTTTTGATTGCTCTTGATGATGATGGGGTGGCAGGCAATCTTTACTATCAGTCTTTGACTGGTCTTGATCCTGTCACTGCTCAAACAGTATTTGGCAGCACTTCAAATGTAGGTGCTAACCAGAACAGTGTTGTTGCAAACCGCACAATCAATAATGCCTTTCCTGGTCTATATACAGGAACAAACTTTCAGACCAACTTCGGGATTGGTATTGATGTTTCTGATTCTATCGTTGGTGACTTGAATCTTAACTTAGCAGGTGTTAATCAACCTCCTCCGAACAACCAGAGTGGTGTGGTTAATACCTTGATCGCTGGTGATTATGTTACAGCATATCCCTGGGATGGTGCAGCATCAGATGCAAATGGTGACGCTCTTCCAACCTTTGGAGAGATGGTTGTCACAAACACCGCGTTGACTGGAGCGTCTACTGAGATTGATGTTGGTACTGGTAATATACCAGACAATACTCCAGCATCTGGTTTCTTGCGAGTTGAGCGTGATGCTGACAATCAGCTCCTGCTTGTACAATACTCCTCCCACAATGGGGATGATACTTTCACTCTTGTAGGTACCTTCCCTGAAGCTGCAGCCACTGGAAATACTGTGATGCGAGCTTTGATAGATCTCCAGACTGCGACTACCTCAGAATCATATACTGCTGTCTTTGGTTCTTCTGAGCAGATCGCTGTGACAGTTCGGCGTGGAGGAGTTGGTGCGATCAAACCTTCTAAATCAGAACCCACGTATGGCGCAACTGGATTTGTTGCTTCGGCTTCTAGAGTTAGTGATCTCTAAACACTTTATCTGGGATATTAGAGATGGCTATCACTATAGATTTTGCTACCAAGATCATATCCGTTCCACAAGCGGATTTGACTATGGTATCAGCTACGGAATATACTCTAGATACCGATGCGTTTCACATTACGCTGCGTGATCTTGAGGCTACTGAAGCTGGAGGGCCAAACCCAACTACGCACACTCATAATACTGAGGTCACGTTGGGAGGTCTTACGTTTGCCCGCTTGATTGAGATTATAGGTGGGTACACAATCACCTTTGAGAATGGTTCATACGCTGTGACCTTACTTGGTTCTAATAACAATATATTAGATGTTGCGAACCTTAATAGCGTATCTATCCGACCTACTAACTCTGCTGGTTTGATTCTAGACCCGCTAGGGGATATATCAGCAATCGCAGCAGGTGTGTGGGCAGAGATTCTTGAAGGAACACTTGATGCAACGGAAGTGATGAGAATTATGCTTTCAGCTTTGGCAGGAAAATCTTCTGGTGGTGGAACAGGAACTGTTGCATTTCGGGATGATGCAGACAGTAAAGATAGAATAAGTGCGACTGTTGACTCCACAGGAGACAGAACTGCGGTAACCAAGGATGGGACCTAGTGGCTTTTAAGCATGATTATTGGCCAGATGGTTATTGGTCTGAACAGTATTGGCCTAGTTTTTACTGGCCTGGAACAGAAGGTGAAGTTGGTTTTATAGACGCAATTATTACTTTTGGTTTACCAACTGAGATAACAGGAATTGATTTCTTTAGGCTTCTTGAAAGTGATGAAGCTAATTTCTTTCCTCTTCCAACTGCGATCACAAGCTTTATCTCTGACATAGAAGCAACCACAAAAATAGAAGCTGATGTAGGTGGAACACCAAGAATTGAATCAGTGATACTTGGAACTATAACTATTGGAACAGGGGAACAATAATGGCCGCTGGAGAAACAATAGACGCAGAAGTAAGTATTCAATCTACTATCACTTCTGAACAAAGTTTCGGTTTGGATTTAATAGGAACAGAAGGAATAAGTAAAGATATACTTGGAGACATAGGTACTTTTCTTCATGTTCTCGCGGGTGTCGATTTTAACCAGGTGAACTAATGGCGACCTCAATAGTTTTTGTGAATAATGACAATTTTGTGGAGGTTAAGAATCTCCGAAATGCTATCTCTGGCACATTCTTAAACGCAGCTACTGTTAGAGTTACTATTAAAAATACTGCGGGGGTTGAAGTAAGTCTTCCTTCTGGAGAGTCTTTTCCGAAGACAATGGATTATGTAGCTGCTTCTGATGGTATCTATCGAACAACTTTCGACGCTACAACCGGATTTGTAGCAGGAACAAAGTATATTGCGACTATCACAGCAAGTGAAGGAACACTTGATGCTGAATGGACGATTGATATTATTGTTAAAGCTCGTGACACTTAAACTAACCCATTCGGATTCTGAATCATGAGTTGGTTGACCTCAAATCTGCATCAAGATATTACCTACTGGGCAAAGACTGCGACTTTGGATAATTTTGGAAGTCCAACTTTTGCAGCGCCTGTTCTTATCAAAGGAAGATGGGAAGATCAGAATCAACTTATTACCGCAGGTGATGGAGAAGAAGTTGTTTCTAAAGCTCTCGTCTTTCTTGTCAGTGATGTTAAGGAAGGAGACTATCTCATGCTGCGAGACTTTGCTTCTGGAGAAGTTGATCCACTCGTCATAGACGATGCTGATCGTGTCCTCGCTTTCAGGAAAACACCAGATTTAAGAGGAACTCTTTTCGAGAGGGTTGCACTGTTATGAGTAGTAATCGACTTTTGAGAGATGCTCTCATTGTTAACAGAACAGTTGATCAAGTAATGAAGGGTTTCAAGAGAGAGCTTAGGGGTGCTCTATTTGAGGCTGGGGATATTATAGTTAAAAGATCTACGGAACTTGTACCTAAGGACACTCTTGCTCTTATGCGTAGCGTCTTTAGAGAGGTTGACACAACCTCAGACCCTGACCAAGTTCTACTTGTGATTGGGTATGACAGAGATCAGAGTCTTCCTAGACAATACGCTATTATTGTCCACGAAGATTTAAGAGCAAGACATGATGATCCTACACAAGCGAAGTTTCTGGAGAGAGCTTTAACAGAGAAAACTCCAGAGTTCATGGCAAAAGTTGCGGCGATATCAAGACGTTCACTACTAAGGAAAAGATAATGGCTCAAAACTCACCAGCAACAGACATAGCCACTTATCTTACTTCTAGTGGTGTAGGTATTGGAATTCTTGGGACTGATATGTTTGTAGGGTTTGAACCAGATAAACCAGACCTTGCAATCACAGTGACTGATACAGGAGGTATAGCTCCTAACGGCCGGTTTCTCCGTGATGAACCAACAGTACAGTGTAGGGTGCGAGGAGCACCTGGAGATTATCAGACTGCTTATGATCTTGCTCAGCAGATTCGAGATGCTCTCCTGGGACTCTCTCCACAAGTTCTTAACGGAACGAACTATGTTTTGTTTCTAGCAATAGGAGATACTCAAAGCATAGGAAGAGATGAAAACAATCGTCCTCTGGTTGTGAATAACTGGCAACTCGTTCGTGAGATGACCAGTGGTGGAAACAGGATTCCTCTTTAATGGAGATAAACGAAAATGGCTAAAGTTGTTCAGGTCGCGTTGACCACCAGCGGTGCTACCGCTAACATCATCCCTGGGGCGACAGCAGATCTTAATAGGGATGGTACTCAAATTGATGATACCATCTTTGGACAGATTTTCTCTTCTGTTCAACCCGGTCTTATTAATTGGGGAGTTACGGCAAATGCTTTCTACAAAGGCTTTGCTGGTTATGTGGCGACCATCAAGAAGGGTGGAACCCCCACTGCTTTTACCGATGAAGCGATGGATGGAGTTGGTCTTCCTGCAAACACTTTCAAGATCACAGACGCCACCAAGAATCTTTGGGACAGAACAGCCACATTCACTTTCAATGATACTGGCTTATCTGGAAGCCCACCCATAGCTGCTGGTGCTATTGTCAGCATCAATCATCTTCAAGGTCAAGTAACTCTTGACGGAAGTGAGACCGGTCCGATTGAAGTGACTGGTACTTATCTTCCCCTTGCAGCTTTCGGTAAGGCAAACACATTTAATCTTACTTCAACTGCGGAAGTAATTGATACTACTGCTTTTGAAGATGCTCAAGGAAATTCTGGCTTCAATGTATTTTCTCAGACATTACTCTCTGCCAGTCTTGAGCTTTCTGGTTTCTATGATCTTGCTAATGACTTCTTTACGGACTTAAAGAACCGTGTCGAAGTTGTTATTGAGATTAACCCGGATGGAAGTGATTTATCTGTTGCTCGTGGATTATTCAAGATGGCAACTGATAGTCAAACGGGTGATGTTGCTGGTGCGGAAACTGAGACTGTTAATTTCTTCCTCTCTGTACCTGAAGGACTTGGTGCTGCTCCATTTCAGTGGACTCATGATTCCACAACAACTCTTTCTCAAGCTATCATAGACTTGCTAACTGTGTGGGCGGCTCAGGATGAAATCATCGTGGATTATCTTCCTGATGGTGTCACAGGTTTTCAAGGAAATGCTGTTGTAACTGATATCAGTCTCGCAGGTGGGGTTGATGTTATGAATGAGTTTACAGTTGCTCTTCAAGGAACTGGGACTCTCGTAGCCATCTAATAGGTGGCTTTTTCTTAATCTCTCATATACGAGGTTATTATGAGTGAGAATCCAGAAGTGAAAGCGCTTACTGCGCGGGATCGTATTCGTGGTAAAACAGTTGGTGGACAGAAAATCTTCAAATCTCGAATTATTACTTATTTGGGCGAGGAGATTGAAATCAAAGAACCGACTGTTAAGGAGTGGGGAGTCATTCTCAGAGCTATGACGAAAGAAGAAGGCAAGATGGAGTTTGATCAATATCTTGTTTGGTCTGTCATCATGTGTTCTTTCGTACCTGGAACAAAAGAGAAAGTCTTTGAAGCAGAAGATTTTGATTCTCTTATGGAACAACCAAAGTCTGGGTTTATGACTGAGTTCTCTGATATCGCTTCGGATCTAATGAAGGTTGATCAGAAGGAGATTGAGGGAAACTTAGGCGTGACAACCTAAGACTGAATATCTTGGTTGTCGCGGAAACCTTGCACAAGTGGCCTTGGGAAGTAGAGAATAATATGCCTCTCTCTTATTTTGGAGAATTTTTAGCTTACCTAAGTATTAAAGCTAAAAATGAAAAGAAGGCATATAATTCTGTGTCTGGTAAGAAACCACCTAAAACTAGGTAGATAGTCATGGCATTAGAAGTAGGTGCTCTCAGAATAAACATTGAGACAAATACCAAGGCCGTAAGAGAGCTTTCTAAAGATATGAAGGCTCTGACAGCGATTGTGAGGAAGCAGGCTGAGACACAAACTCGATCTGCTTCCGCCGTCAGTAAAGCCCTAAAAGGGCAAGTAGATTCAACTAAGAATGTCTCAAAAGCACAGAAAGAAGTTAAGCGAACCACCGAACAAGCTGCAGCTGCGGCTCTTAGACAAGAGAGAGCATTAGCTACGGCTCGGAATAAGGCTCAAGACCTTATTCAAAAGCTAAAACAATTTAAAGGAACAGAAGTAGATATTCAAAAAGTTAATTCAAGACTTGGAACTTTTGTTTCATCTATTCGGAAAGCAAACGGAGATACTACAAAACTCAGTTCTTCAATGCTTAAGTTTAATCAAGCGACCAGACCCGCGTCACAGAACTTAGCAAAATTAAACAGAGAATTAAGAAAAGTAAAAGAAACAAAAGCAGATGAGGCTCTAAAGAGAGTTAATCTTAGTACACAAGACTTGACGAAATCAGTACAACTTGCTCTTGGGCCTCTGTCTGGAGTTGCTTCAAGAATCACAGCACTTGCAGGTATCTTTAATAAACAAGCTCTTGCTATGACAGCTGCTATTGCAGGACTTGTTGGTTTTCTTGTTCTCATGGTTAAGGTAATTAAGGCTGCAACCGAATTCGAGACACAAATACTTCGACTTAATTTTCAAGTTGCTTCTATGGGAGCAAATTTTAGACTCTCAGCAAGAGAACTAAATCGATTTGCTGTAGAGCTTGGGGAGGCTACACTAGCTAGTGCTGGTGGTGTCCGCGATGCTATTGGAGTTCTTTTAACCTTTAGAGATATCAACCAAGATGTCTTTAAACGAACCGTAGCAGCTGCTCAAGACTTAGTAACTACTTTTGGTGGTGATCTTCCTAGTGCGACAAGAAGGCTTGCGCGAGCTATGGTTGATCCTACTACCGGTCTTGAGGCTTTGACACGAACAGGGATAGTTTTTTCAGATCAACAGAAACAACTGATACAAGCACTTGTTTTTCTTGAACGAAGTTTTGAGGCGCAAGAAATCATACTTAAGAAAGTAGAAGGGCAGATGGGGGGGAATTCATTAGCTGCTGCTGCTGGACTTGCTGGAGCTTTCGATAATGTTAAAGAGAGAGTAACTCGTTTCTTTGAACAAGCAGCAAAAGCTGGAGGGATTCTTGCGCCGCTTACCAGACTTCTGAATAGAACTGCTGAGGCATTAGCAGATGTCATAGAAGATCAGAGAAGAATGTCACAAATAGGTTCTGTTCTTGGTGCAACTATTAAAGGAATAGCAGCAGCTTTTACGTTTGTGATTGATAATGCTGCAGCTTTTAAACGGATTCTTATTGTTCTTGCAGGCGCTGCTGCGATTGGTTTAGTTTTTTCTGCTCTTGCTAATCTAGGAACAATAGTAGGAACAGTTGGAAGTACTTTTGGTACATTAGCTAAGTTTGTTGCGAAACATCCACTTATTGCTGGTGCAGTGTTTATCGCTGCTAAGTTAGGTCTTGTTACTAGTGCTTTTGATAACCTTCTTGAAAAGGGACAGAAGATAGCTAAGGAACAGTTCGGTATTGATCTTGCTAAATCTATCGAAACCTTCAAAACAGATTTTGCAAAACTTTTGTCTGGAATTAAATCAGGACTTAACTTTGTTTTACCTACACCACAAGTTGATCCTTTTGAAGGAGTTCTTGTTCCTGGAAGAACAAGTAGAGGTGAGGAAGTAGCTAAAGAAGCGGAAGCGCTAGCTAAGAACTCAAAAGCTCTTCGTGAAAATAATGAAGAAGTTAGGAAAAGAAAACAAATTGTAGAAGAAGCTGCAGAGAAAACAAGACAGATAACTGCTGCACAGAAAGCTTTTTCTGCAGGCTTATCAGTGGAGAAAGAACAATATGAGATTATCACTCCTTTACTTCAACAACAAACAGAACAACTAAAATCTCTTATTGAGCAAAGAGAGAAACTTGGCAAAGGTAAATTTGGCGCAAGTGAGAAAGACTTTGAAAAGGCTCTTCGTGGAATAAAGTTGAGTTTTAGACTAGCTCGTGACGCAGCTGAGGGATTTTTAATTACACAGTTTACAGTTTCTTCGAGTATAAGAGGAACTGCAGCAGCTGCTCGTGAAACAAACAAGGAGCTTCGGAATCTTTTTATTGCATATAGAGAAGGAACTCTGGCTGTAGAGGAATATAATAAACAGTCCCTAGAAGTCATGGATACTTTCGTCGCGATTCAAGATGCTCAACGAGGATTCGCTCAAATCGTTGCTAATAGTTTTGCTCAAGCTGCAATAGAAGGGGGGAAGTTACGGAATGTGATTGCTGATATCGGGAAGGCTCTTTTCCAAGCTGCTATCCAAGCTGCGATATTCCGAGCTATTGCAGGGATTGCGATTGGTGGAGCTGCTGGAGGTGGTTCAGATCTTTCTGGTGGAGGTCCTCGCCCAGGTGGTGGTGTTGCAGCGGGTGGACCAGTTGTTCGGAATCGTGCCTTTATTGTGGGTGAGCAAGGTCCAGAGCTTTTTACTCCTTCACAATCTGGAAGAATACTTCCGAATGGTTCTCTTCCTGGGGGTGGAGGGAACACAGTCATTCAAAACTTTGATTTCCGTCAAGCAACTCCAGGGATGGAAGCTCGTGTTGCAGCAGCTATTAGAGCTGGTGATAGAGCTGCGGTTACGGCTGCTTCAAGGACAGCAACAGACACTAGGCTTCGTAGTTAATAATTAAATCAACTATACTTCACAAACTGAAAAAGGAAGTTAGAAATGGCCCTATCTTTTCCATTGGCTTTGCCAGACACTCCTGGGGCATTTAGAAGATTCTCAATGTCAACTAAATCTGTGGTTGCTGTTGCTCAATCTCCTTTCTCTTTAAAAGAGCAGCGGCAGGCTTATTCTGGAATGATCTGGATTGCCGGAATCACTCTTCCCCCAATGAAGAGACCGATTGCAGCAAAGTGGATAGGATTTCTTCGCTCCTTAAATGGGAAGGAGGGAACATTTCTATTAGGTGATCCAGCAGGTGCTTCACCTCAAGGTGAGGTTGGAACTTCTGCTCCACTTGTGAACGGTGCGAGTCAAACGGGTAGAACTCTTATAACAGATGGATGGGACAATGGAATCACTGGAGTTATTCTTTCTGGAGACTATATCCAATTAAGCTCAGGAGCAACATCTAGACTTCACCAAGTTGTTCAAGATGCAGATAGTGATGGAGGTGGGAATGCTACACTAGAAATCTGGCCAGAACTACGAGAGAGTCCAGCCAATTCTTCTGCTATTGTTCTATTAAATACAAAAGGAGTCTTTCGTCTTGCAGGGAACACTACAAGTACAGAAGTAGATTTCACTTCTTTCTATGGTCTTGGTTTCTCAGCTCAAGAGGTTTTATGAGAGCTCTTGATTCTTCCTTTATAACTGAGATAGCTAAATCAGCTATTCGACTTGCTTTCTTTGTAGAAGCTGAGTTTGATTCAGGAACAGTCCGCTTCTGGTCTGGAATTAGTGATATTGTCTGGAACGCAGTTACTTGGACCGGTGCGGGAAATCTTCTTAATATCAATCCAGCGAAAGAACCTTCAAAACTTACTGCTGCTGGAATTGATATATCACTTGATGGAGTAGATCCTGCGATTATTGACTTAGCTCTTGTTCAAGCTAGACAAAATAAACCAGTGACTTGTTGGTTCGGTTTTATGGATCAAGCAGGTGCTGTTGTTGTCAGCTCTGGTTCTGTCGGGCCTTATCTTTTCTTTAAAGGGAAGGTTGATATTTTAACTATTAGATCAGGCCCAGAAACAGCTAGCGTTATTCTTAAAGCTGAGAATGAACTTATTTCTCTTAATCGAGCAAGAATCAGAAGATATACTCATAACGATCAGCAGATTGAGTACCCTGGAGATCTTGGTCTTGAGCATGTAGATGCTTTAGGTCTTTGGACTGGTGACTGGGGAAGTGGACCGGGAGAACCAGAGAAGAAAGATACTGGTCTTGGTTTACAGACTGTTGATCCGTCAGATGGCACAACCACAGATTCACCTGATACAGACGGGCCTAGATCAGAAACGGGAAGTGAGGAATCAGACGCAGGAGATTTTGGTGGTGGTTCTCCAGACGATTTCCAACAATGATAGAAATCAAAAGAAAAAAAGACTGGAAACAGCTTCTTGATCTCTACATGAATAGCTGCATGAAGAAAGCCTATAAACTAGGTGAGCATGATTGTGCTCTCTTTGCAGCAAACACTATTCTTAAAATCACAGGGTATGATTCCGGTGTTGATTTTCGAGGAAAATATAGTACACAACTTGGATACAGGAGGATTTTTAAGACTCTTGAAGTCAATAATCTTCATGATCTTGCAGATCTTAAATTTGGAGACTGCATACCAATCTCAAAAGCTCGTCCTGGAGATTTAGTTTACTACGTAGATTCTATAGGAATTGAACATCTTGGAATAGCTCTTGAGGAAATGGTAGCGATAACTGGAAAAGAAGGTCTTCACTTTATTGAACTAGAAAAGTGTGAATTTGCCTGGAGTGTATAAATGGGTGACTTAATAGATAATGATACCAAGAAGATTATTCTTGGAGCTGCCTTAATTACAGGAGGAGTTCTTCTCTTTCCTATAAGCGGCCCTGGTGGTGTACTTCTTATTCAAGCGGGAGTCGGGCTTATTCTTATGGCTGCTGCTAGTGGTGAAGATATATCTTCTGCTGATCTTATCGCGGGTGTTCAGAACCTTACCATAAGCAATCGCTCTACAACTCAACCTTGGAATATCATATATGGTCGCGCCCGTGTGGGTGGGACTTTTGTCTTTGGGCATCTTACAGGAACTGATTTAGAATTTCTAAATCTTGTTGTTGTTCTAGCTGGTCATCAAATAGAGGATATTGGTGAGGGTTTATTAAATGGAGGTTCTAACTTTCCAGAATACATATATCTGGATGGAAAGAGAGTCTCGATGGATCCAGACACTGGAGACGTTCTACGAAATCAACCAAAGACTGGTGGAGGTACTAAAGTACATTCTCCCTTTGTTTACTCTGTTCCTTTTACAGGTGTTGATATTGTTAATGACGCCATACTTATTCAAGATGATGGAATAAATGTTGCTGATGCGCACTACCTTACACAGAATCAAAGAGTTCGTTATAGTGCAAACGCAACTCCCATCGGTGGTCTAGTTGAAGGAGAAGTTTACTTTATAGATACTACCTTCTCTGCTTCAACTATTCGTCTTATGCTTAGATTTGACTCAGGTGAGCCTATCTTTATTGATCTAACCTCGCAAGGAACAGGAGCTCACTCTTTCACTCTTGAGGAATTTGCACAGACTGTCTCTTATGTTGATGAAGATGATTTAAATCCTGCAATTCATGTTGAGACACGTCGTGGAGACGAGACACAACTTGCTTTAGGTAATCTTGTTACTGAGATCAACGACGCAAATCTGTGGGGAGCCAACCATCGTCTACGAGGCAGAGCCTATGCTTGGATTCGTTTAAGATGGGATCCAGAGATGTTTGCTGGTGGAATACCTGCTATCTCTTTTGATCTTCGTGGAAAGAAACTCTGGGACCCTCGTATTGGGTCTGACCCCGATCTTAATGTTATTGGTGGAATTAGAAGTCATAATCCTGCTCTTATCGCTCTTGATTACTTAGTTAATGGTGCAACTACTGCACAACGAGACACAGGAGCATATGGATTAGGTGTTGCTGTAGCTGATCTTGATCAAGGAGTCGGAGGTAGTATTCAAGCCGCTGCTGATCTTTGTGATGAGGATGTGGACTTAAGATTCGGAGGAACAGAGAAAAGATATACAGCACATGGAGCTATGTCAGTTCAAAAAACTCCAAAAGCTAATCTAAAGAATATCCTTTCTTCTATGCGAGGGAAGATAACTTATGTTGGTGGTAAGTGGAAGATTTACGCTGCTGGATTCATCACCCCTTTCTCGACTTCTTTTGATGAAGATTCTTTCTTGAGCACTCCGGCTGTTCAGAGTCTTGTTTCTCGACGTGAGAATTTTAACGCCGTTAAGGGTGTCTTTATTTCTCCTTGGACAGATTTCTTAGTTGGGGAATATCCTCAAGTTCTTGATGCGACTGCTCAAAGTGAGGATGGAGGAGTTCGGGTTTACAGTGAAGTTAATCTCCCTATGGTCATCAGCCCAAGCCAGGCTCAGCGACTTGCAAAGATACATCTACAAAGTATTAGGCAGAACATTACTGTTTCTTTACTTGGGAATTTATCTTTATTTCAAATTGAGCCGGTAGAGACTCTTCAGCTTACAATTCCTAATCTGAGCTGGACAGATAAGATATTTGAAGTTGTTTCTGGTTCTCTGACTTTAGGTAATAGTGGTCAACTTGGTTATAGTGTTAATCTTAGAGAGACTGCTTCCACAGTTTATAATTGGGATGAAGCTACAGAAGAAGATATAGGGATTGATAAAAGATACGGTGCATTTTTTAAGACTTCTATTCTTAGAGTAGGTACTCAATCTCCTGACTCTAATGTCTCAAGTATAGTTCTCACAAGTGGAACTGCTGAGCTTTTTCTTAGGCTTGATGGAACAGTCCACTCAAGACTTAAAGCTAGTTGGACACTTCCAAACAACATCTTCATCCTTCAAGGTGGAAGAATAGAGATACAGTTTAAGAAAACTGCTGATTCTATTTGGAGAGATGCGGGCACCGTTCCTGGGAACGCAGTTGAGCATTTTATTCTTGATGTTGAAGATGGACAAGAGTATGAAGTTCGTATAAGAACAGTAAACAGTATTGGTTTTCGTGGGCAATTTGTGGTGACTTCTGGACACACTGTTGTGGGGAAAACAGACCCGCCAGCGAATGTAACTGGCTTTGCCGCTGTCCTTGTTCGGGGTGGTTTTCAGCTTTCATGGAATGAGATAGCTGATATTGACAAAGACCAATACATTATAAAGACAGGAACAGTTTGGGCTTCTGGAGTGCAAATCGTAAAGACAAAAGCTCTTGGTTTTCTTCTCACTACTCCTGTATCTGAAACTAATAATTTAATGATTAAGGCTGTTGATACTACAGGAAATGAATCAACCACAGAAGCAAGTATTGCACCATCTCTTGCAGTTCCAACTACTGTAACTGGATTTGCTGGAGTAATTGAGAGAGGTGGGATTCGTTTGACTTGGGATGCCTCATCTGATCTAAATCATTTAGAATATGAAGTACGTTCTGGAACTATTTGGGCTTCTGGAATAGTAATTGCTAGACGAGCGGCAACTGAGTTCTTCCATGAAACTGTTGTTCTCGGAAATAATAACTTCATGATTCGAGGAATAGACACTTTTGGGTTTGAGAGTGTGGAAGCTTCTATTACTATTAACTATATTAGACCAGCGGATGTTGGATCTTTTCTTGCTGCACAGAATGGTGGAATTGTTATTCTTGCTTGGGCTGATGTGGTTTTTGCGAATCTTCATGGATACACTGTAAAGTATATAAAACAATCAGCTACGCCTATATGGGAAAACGGGATTGTTGTTACAGAGAATGACAGAACAACAAGTCATACAACAAGTGCTATCCCACCTGGGTCTTGGACTGTAATGGTTAAAGCAATAGATCTCTTTAGTTTTGAGAGTCTTAACGCTGTAACCTCAGATATCACAGTCACTCAAATACATGCTGAGGTTTTTAGAGAAGATCATGGTTCGACTGTTGTAGCTATTCCATCCTCTTCTGATTTAGAACCTTGGGAGCATGACGTTAGTATAGTGGTTACTAATTTTATAGATAATCATTATACTGGTAGAATGCCTATTGCGGATCAAACTGATGCAGACGATGCTAAATCAGTGTCTCAAGTTTCTACAGTTGAATGTGTAGGGAACGGTTCAGGAGATCCTCTTTCAGGAACTTATTTCTTATTGAATCCAAATGATGATTGGACAAGCTACTATGTATGGTATGATGTTGATGGTGGCTCTTCTGACCCTGCGCCAAGTGGTGTTTTTGTTGGAATAGAGGTAGATATTTCTGCAGGTGACTCTGCTGCTGAAGTTGCTACGGCTACAGCAGCTGCTATTGACGCTATTCCTACATTCTCTGCGGAAGTAGCTTCTGGCCCGACTGATGTTGTTACGATCACAAATGCCGGCGCAGGCCCGGCTACAGCTTTATCTGATGGGAATACTGGACACACAGCTTTTATAGTAGTTACTACAGGGTTCGACGTATTAAGTATTTATGTTGATAATCCTTTCAATACATCAACATTTGAAACTCAAGAATATGTCTTAGCTCTTGCGACAAGCGTTAGAGTTTTTGCTGAAATAGATATGAGTCTTCATCCAGATGAAATAATAGGTGCTGTTGCTGCCTCTTTAGAGGTTAATCTTGATCCAGATGGTCTTGGTTTTACAGGTTGGAATGCTTTTATTTCTGGTCTTGTTATAGTCAAGAAAGTTAAATTTCGGTTAACAAGTGATAATACTAAGGGAGAAGGAGTAGCTACTCGTTTTGAAGTAGTTATAGATCAACCACCAAGAAGTGAAAGAGCTAAAGATGTAATTGTTTCAGATACAGGAACAGCCGTTGTTTTTGCTGAACAATTCTTGGAAACACCAGTAGTTAAATTAGCTGTTGAACAACCCTCTGGAAATACAGTTTTTGTTGGTTATAGAAATAAAACAACAAGCGGTTTTAACATCTTCGTGTTTGATGATGCAGGAGTTGCTGTTGATGGAGCTCTTGTTGATTGGGAAGCGTCTAATATTTAGTTTAGGAGAAGAGAATGGTATTACCAGACCATACTACTCAGAGCAATAGTGCATACAAGACAAATATAGACAATAGTATAGCTGCTGTTAATGTTGATATATTTACATTAACAGTAGTTACTTCTGGAGGAGCTTATACCTTCGGTTCTAATAGTGAAGGAATTCTTATTATAAACGAAACAGAAGACGTAACAGTAGATCTACCAACTGCTGCATCTTATTCTGATCGAGTTATATATATCAAGAATATAATGTCAGTAAATACCATTACGATTGATGGAAATACAACTGAAACAATAGATGGAGAATTAACAATCTTACTTGATACTCAATATCAAGCTGTTAAACTTGTCAGTGACGGTTCAAATTGGCACATCATATAAGGAATCAAAACTATGTCTTATTTACAAGTTACTAAACAATTAACTGGATCTGGAACTTGGACAAGGCCGCTCCATATTGATTTTGTCTTAGTCACCTTACTCGGCGCAGGTGGAGGCGGGGGTGGCGGAGGAGGCAATGATCCATTAAACAGCGCAGGTGGAGGCGGGGGTGGCGGAGGAGGCGGAGGTTTTGTTACTATACTCATTCCCGTAACAGCAAATATGGCTTTTGCAGTTCCAATCGGAGGTACAGGTGGCACGGGGGGTGCTTCTGGGGTTAATGGAACCGCCGGAGCAACACCAACAGATGATGCGGAATTTGGCGCCGTGTTCAAAGCTCTATCGGGTACAGGAGGCAGCTTTGGTGAGTTTATAACACCTGCTGGGGATGGAGGCTTGGGTGGAGGTCCTGCAATGCTTCTAGCTGAGACCTTTGCATCTGCGGCACTTCCAGGGGGAGCTAATGGAGGTGGCGCGGGAGGAGACGGTGCGGCTGGGGCTTCTGATCAAGATGATGGAGGAGATGGTGGTGTGTCAACATTTGAACCTGCTACTTCAGGTGCTGCTGGAGGTCTAAGAGGAGCTTCTGCTGGTGATGGTGAAGGGAAAGCCGGAGTGTCTGGAGCAACTCGTGCTGGTGGTGGAGGTGGAGGTGGAGGTGGTCGACGGGGTGGTGGACCTGATGAAAATGGTCAAGCTGCCACAGATGCTACTCTAGATGGGGCTGGAGGAGGTGGAGGCGGAGGAGCAGAAGGTGGGCCAAATCCTGGTAATACGGCCGGTGGTGATGGCGCTGACGGTGCTAACGGCCTAATCTATCTTTCGTATTAGTCATGAACACAAATAAAGAAATTGAATATCTTTACACTCTTTATCCAGGCTTAAAAGAGTATGTTTTTAAGATAAATTCTCTTCTAGAAGAAGAGTATGGTAGCTTACAATCTAAACTTTCAGTAATTCAAAATATTGAGAATAAGCCTATACTTTCTTTAGAGATCTTCCCATCAATCCTAAATCTTAAAGGAAGAAAAGAAACTTTTGATGAGAAGATTATTGACTTTTGGAAATTCATAAGTCAATCCAGAACAGAACCTGCAAAGTTTTATCTTGCTTTGGCTATTTATCACACTTAAAATAGGAGAAAAAGATGAGCTACGGAAAACAATCTCTTGAGAATATTAATAGTTGTAGCAAGCCTCTTCAGCGTGTTGCTCATACATCTATGAAGATCGCAGAGAGTCTCGGTCTTGATCTGACTTGTGAAGAAGGAGCAAGAGAAGAGGAAACTCATGCTAAGTTTCGGAAGAACAAGACTACGAAAGTTAAGTTTGAGGATAGCTTACACAGTAAGCGCCCTAGCGAGGCGATTCATATTCTTCCTTTTCCAACTCGATGGCCTCAACCTTCACATAAAGAGAAGACGCGGGCGAAGCTTCTTGGACGATTCTACATCGTGGCTACTATAGTTAGGATAGCTGCGAAACAAGAGAAAGTCGATATTCGGTGGGGAGGGGATTGGAACAGAGATGGGAAGATCATGGATAATGACTTCGATGATCTTGGTCATTTTGAGAGAGTTCCGAAGAAGAAACACGTGGGTGGGATTGGGAGAATGTAATGGATGCAGTTTACATGTTGATTGGAGGTCAGTATATTTTAATGATAACTGGCCTTTGGCTTATTCTCAATCGACTTAATAAGATTGAGAAAGAGCTTTTTAAAAGTAAAGACTGTAATAAAAGACTTCGTGCCACTCTCCTGCGGTGTTTTCGTAGAATAAGAAAGCTGGAGCTTTCATTCTCGTTAATGAGTAAAGGGATAGCAAAATGAAAAAGACTTTTCGGTTCATACTTTCTAGAATAGCACACCAGTGGAGTTGGTGGGATACAGTTGTGGGTTTCACTGTTGGTGTTTTCATTGGAGTTGTTATCTGTATCTTCATGTGGCATACAGCAAAACTGGCCATGTTCTTTATCACTGAATGGGCCGGGCCTATTATGCACTTTATGATGGGAGCCTTGCTGATCGGTAGAATGTTTGCAGTTGCTCGTTGGCCACGAAACCCCCCGCTTGATTATACTAAACTCACTCTAGCAGGCGGTTTCTGGGCTAACTTTCTTTTGTTTATTCTTGGAGTAGCCTTCTTGGCTATTATATTCAATTCAGCTCCTAACGCTCTCGAGGGGTTGAATACTTTAGCAGGTCACCTGGGGGCACTCACTAAGTAAGGAGAAGAAGATGGATCCATTTAGTTTGATCGGGATGGTACTCAGTTACACTCCTATTGTGGACGTGTTCATAAATGGGTTTGGAAGCGCAAATACGGGCATTGTAGCCCTCGACACGGCTGCGGTAGGGTATGACGTAGGGCAGCTAATAATGGGCCTGCATTTGCTTGCAAAGGGCCTTAAAATAGCATCCTTGAAAACCCCCTGGAAATGGGACGATGGACCGGCGAAGGCTTTTGTGGGATACACCACAACGGCGATGGAACTTGTTTCCAAGTATATGGGAGCCCATACTTCTGAGAACGATTAGATCAGATCACTCCACAGAGATATTCTTTCTCTGTTCTTTCTACCCAGGACTTCCTCGCGAGTTTCTTACCTAGCTCCGGTCGTTGTTAGTTTAGCGGCCGGACGCATCTTCTGGTTTTAAAATATGTAAAAACAACTTAATAGTTTCTTCTGTTTGATCCCAATTACGTATTTCGAGTTTTTTTATGAATTGTTCTTTAGAATCAGGATAAGTGAAAAGAGTATTAGTATCTTCATATTTTGAAGTTTTTATTGTTCGCATCACTATGATGTAATCAGGATTATAATCGAAACGAGCTTCTGGTGTTGGGCAGATAAAATCTGCAATAAAATGATCTGCGTGATCGAGAGCTATATTTGAAAGTAGTCTCATTCTATTTGCTTGATTAAGTCGACCTTCTTCTGAAAAATCAGAATCACAGAACATCTGTCTGATAATATCATTTTCAAGATGGGAGATTTTATGGCCAGGGTACTCTTTCTCATATCTATGCTTTAGATGTTTTGAGAAGATAGTCTTTCCACTTCCTGAATGTCCCATTACAAGTATCTTCTTTTTCATAACTCACCTTTTCAGATTTTGGAATCGTCTGGAATGTAAATGAAAAGAATGTCAGAGTTATTATCTATTATTTCCCCTCTGACAACTTTCATTCGTTGAAGAGCAACAAGAACTTCATCAAGCTGTGTGGGTGAGAGGTCACGGTAAAAGAGTTTCATTAGTTCTGACTTCCGAACCTTCTCTCGTCTCACAACAATGTCTATGATTTGATTAATTGCATTCCCGAGCAGTCCTGTTCCGAGCCCACCAAAAACTCTATGCATCCTTGCTTCAGTTGTTTCCATAAAACTAAGAGCTTCATTAAAATGCTCTTCTGTAATTTCCTTAGTGTCTCCCTTTGATGCAGAGATAGTCATTGAGATCTTTTTAATATGAGTAGCTCGTCTTTCTGAGTAGCCATTGAACCTTGTATCTTTAATTGGATAATCACCCTTGTTCATTTTATCTTCTTCTTTAAGATACCAGTTAATATATACCTCCCTGGCTTCCGAAGAAAACACAAATGGGCCTGATAACTGATTTATCTTATTTAAGTCAGAAATCAGCATCTTCCGCATTTCTTTGTTGATAGGTGGAGGCTCTGCTATCGTGTGTCGTTTCTGATCCTCAACAACGAAGATAATCCGGCTGGTAAATCCACCTCCAACAGCCTCCACAGGTAGGATAGATTGAAACCAATCCGGTGCTGTACCTGCAAGGAGATTATAACAGATCCCCGTAATCGTGTCTTTTCCTGCTCCTTTAGTTTCATACCTCCAAATATCATGTGAGTCATACCAGTCAGTTAGATTTGCTATGAAACCAATATCTTTCTGACCGAGAAAAACAGACAGTTCTTTAGAGAATGTAGTCAGGGGAGATTGAAACTCAGGGATACCTGTTTCTGGATTCTGGAAGTTTGAGATAGCATTTGCGAAAAGCTGAATTAGTCTTTCTTTAGTTACTGATTCAGGTGTCTGGTTCTTCCCTTTGAAAGCAGCTGAGAATATAGATGAGCCAATGTCCAAGGCTACACCCTTGCGGGTCCTACCACTAGGCCCGACTAGAACAATATACATGTTTGGGTAGATTCGGGAATGTCCCCAATTCATGTAAACTTTACGTTCTAGCGCACCTGCGATAACACTTATTGCTGTCCAAATATGATACGATTCTGGAGGCTCTGTTTGTTCCGTAAATTCTCTATAATGCCCAATCCAGTCGTCTAAGACTCTCGCCACTTCTGTCTCCGGGTGAATCTTCTGGATTAGTCAATATCTTCATAGAGAACCAAATGAATGTTAGCCTCATCAAGCATTACTTGTGCTTGATCAAAATCTTCTTGCCATCTTTCAATATCTGAAGGATATGTTATGATTTGAGATATATCAGTTTGAAGTATTTGAGCTGTGCAACGCGAACAGGGTTGGAATGGGTAGGTATAGAGTTTCGCGTCCTTAAGAGTTTGATCTGCAAACAGTATTGCATTTATTTCTGCATGAACAATAAGCTTATATTTAAGCTCCCTATTTTCAAGTCGAACAGTTGTGTCCTCAACATTCTTTGGGAAACCATTGAAGCCAAGAGAGATTATTCTTCTTTCGTTGTCAACAAGAACAGCACCTACTTTAGTAGATGGGTCTTTTGACCACAAAGAAACATGTTGTGCAAGTCTTAGAAACCTCTTATCCCACTTCATGTGATTTGGGTCATAATAGAAAGAACCCTCTTTCTTTTCTTTCCCATATCTATTAGTTTCTGGATATAGAATCATTCCGTTTTCCTTTCAGTTATTCCCAGTAAGATGTTTTTCTCTGTTTTTCTTAAACAGCCACAACTTCTTGTTCTACCGTTAAGGAGCTTAGACGCTCTAACAACTACATACTGTCCACAGATGCAACGACAAGCCCAGTATGTATGACTATCTGAATCTTTCCTTTCTAATTTAAGAACAAGTAATCTGCTGAATATCTCACCTTCTAGATTCCTCATATTTTTCTCTCGCTTGCTCCAAAATACCTGGAAGTGCTCCTTCGAGAGTTCCAACATCTGTGTGATCGAGTTCCTTTAACTCAACCATTTCTCTCCAGTTGAATCCGACCTTAACGTCGGTTCCGATTGAAAACTGCCTTCCCTCATATTCGAGATCATCGTGCATATGCTCTATACCTGTCTTAATGATTTTACTCAAGTTTCTCATTCCAACACTTAAAGGAACCTGAGCTAGAACACTATCATGACCTTCAAGGACAAGCTCAACAGGTCTCATCCAGTCAGTCCGGTCTCGATAGATTCTGACCATCCCTCGCTTATTATTAACAGCGACGGTAGATTGAGGAATGAAATCATATGCAGACTTAAATAGATCATCACCCCATTCACCATAGAATCTCCTTTTATGTCCGTAGCAATTAGTCAAGGTTCTGTCAACTCCAAGTTGATACTTAATAGCCTCATACATCTTCTTGAGGTTTGGGTAGAGTGTATGATAACCAGCATAGATTCTCTTTGCTTCTGCTAGCTCTGTTTCATACTCAAGACCATAGCGGTTGGCACCCATATCATAGTTGAAACCATGATTGGAATGCTTACCTACTTGCCTAATAGAATATGAACGAGGCCAGAATGATTCAGGATAGAGAATCTTCATCTTTGCACGAGCTACATCAGGATGCTCTACATCAAGAAGTTTTCTCGCTTCTTCTACTTCTTGAGCATCTCTTGAATGACCTACATACTTATTTTCTATTAATACATATCCAAGAGGTAGGGTTGAGATAGCTGCTCCACTCACACCATGAGCATCAAGTTTCTTCTCGACCACGTTCATCATTGCCGCATCACCCGCAACATACGCAACAACTACCCACTCAGCTTGAGTCTTATCCCACTCTATGAACATATATCCATCATCTGGAATAAGATAAGAACGGAAAGCAGAAGGTAAGTTCTGATGGTTTCCACCAGTTCCATTAATTGTTTTAGAAGATGAAAAGCGACCAGTTGTGGTTCCTCGTAGGTTGTAAGAACAACGGAAGCGTCCATCCTTATCAAACTGAATATCAAGATATCGAGACTTCATTGTGGAGAGACTACGAATATCTTGAATTAGTTTTGCAGCAGGTAGGGACGGACGAGAAGCTGAACCTCTGGAGAGAGTTTGTAGAGCTTTATCGTCCATTGTTGGAGCAGATTTCTTTGTTGTTTTATTATAACGAGTGAGTGGTGTTACTCCTAGTTCTTCGTAGAAATACTTTTTACATTGCTGAGGAGATTTCGGGTTGATAGCATACCCTACAACTTCAGTTAATTTCTCTTGAAGCTCAGCAAGAGTTTTAACTGTTTCTTCATCGTTCTTTTTAATAGCATCAGGATCAACCTTAATACCTCGAAGAACCATGAAGTTTACTGGATCAAAGTAGTCCATTGTATCTCTATAGAATTCCCAGAAACCAGTCTCTTTTATCTTATCTTTAATCGCTTCCCAAACCATGAAAGCATGAGTTGAGTCTTTTGCATTGTATGTCCAGAATTGATCCCAGTCCCTGATTTGAGCAAGCTTCCATTGCTTACCTTCATCTTTATAATATGGTTCTCCTTTACCATTAAAAGAAACAAGGAAGTCTAGACCTTTAGGAAAGTCAGGATAAAGAATGTGGTGGGCTATCATTATGTCGTCTATATGCCCGCGAGTTTGGATCTTATTGTGTGCCAAGATGAATGATGTGTCAAAGATTAGATTCATCCCAAGCTTTGGTGTTTCCGGGTCGTTCATTAAGCGGGATATAGCTTTCCAAACAGCAGCTTCACCTGATGCTGTATAGTTAGCTACTGGAACTGACATAGCCTCGTATTCAGAAGTTGCGAAAGATAAACAAGAGACCTCCCCACCTATCGTCTCAATATCCCAAGAGACTTGTTTCTTACTTTCATAGATAGCGTCTATGTAGGCAAGAGCTTGTTCGACTGTTGGGTGGATAATATAGTTTCGGTCGACAAGTCTTATTTCAGGGAACTCGGACTCATAGATGGCTCGCTCAAAATCCTCCTTGATGTAGTAACGAGCAAAAAAGTCTCCGTAAGATACTGAAGCAGGGTGTATAGTCGGGATTATCTTTCGGCCCTCAAGGAGGGTGGATTCAAGAATAGAACCTCTCCACTTTGTAACTCCGCGTTTAGAACAAAGAGCGTCAAGGGGAGCGTTACCAAGAGTTACAATTACGTTTGCATCTATCGCATCTAGTTCTTCCTTTAATCTTGCTTGACACTCTTTACCATATGTAGTTAGTCCACCTTTTGTGGACCAGAGAGAAGATTCTCTATCCTCAGGAAGGCGAGTTAGTGAGAGATTAGTTATATAACATTCTGCTCTCGCCATGTGCGCAGCATGAAGACATTGCTCAAAAACTTGACCGGCTCGACCAATGAATGGACGGCCTTGTTCTTCCTCGTTCTTCGCAGGAGCCATTCCGACAAAAGCTATCTTGGCTGTTGTCTCTCCTTCCGGGAGGACAGCTCTCCCTGCTCCTGTTGGTTTTGGGATTTCTACAAAGGACATTATTTCTCCTTATTGAATTTCAAACTTCTTAACGTGAGCTTTCCTTATTTCATGCAAGAAGTTATCTTTATACTCCGGGTTAATATCCCAACCAAAGGCTTCATAACCCTGATTATCTGCGGCTATAATTGTAGCACCAGACCCAAGAAAGGGGCAAAGAATTCTCCCTTTCTCTTTTGGGGTATGTGCACCAAAAGTTAAGATAACTTCTTCAATAAGAGGGAGCGGTCTTTGGGTAGGATGATACTTATCTCCCGCATAGACACCACTGAAATCGAAAATATTAGCTCGACCAAGTTTAACAACTCGGCTGTCTTTATCTTTCCCTGCATATATGAAGGTCTCATATGTTCTCGCGAGGTTAGATGTAGTTTGATTTGTTTGTCCGTGTCCTTTTGTCCAAATAGCTGGAGTAGTATCAGGGAACCAACCTACAATCTGCATGATTTCGAGAATGGTCTCATACCACTGGAAACCAAACCAAATAACCATCTTGGCATCACCAGTAGATACACGATACACTTCAGACAAGAGTTTGTTAAGAAATTCAACATATTCCTCCTTGGGAATCTCAACATAGGAACTTGTCCCTACATCTGCGACTTTCCCTGCTCTCTTTTTCTTAACAAGATCAATTCCATAAGGGGGATCAATCTCAACGAAGTTGATAAACTCTTTATCAGTTGCATAGTCATGTGATGGTAAAGTAGCGAGACCTTCAAATACGTCACCTATCATATAGAGCTTCTCAAAGTAAGCAAGTCTCTTGTCAAGAATTTGATCAACTGTAGATCCTTTTTCCTCAGTTTCTTTTCTTTCTGCTCTTCTTCTTTCAAGCTCCGCAAGAGCCATTTTCTCTCGAAGATTCTCAAGCTTTTTCTTTGCTTCATCTTCAGTCTTAAGATCAGCAAGTTCTGGAACAATTTCCAAACCATCAGCTAGTTGTAGATGTTCATTGACACTACCTACTGAACGATCAAGAAGATCTGCTGTATTCTGTTGAGTCCAGTTTCCCTCACCATGTTTTTCTTCGTAAAGTCTTGTTATTTCTTTTGTAAGAAGTACCCGTTCGGGCCAAGCTAGATCAGCTCTCATCACATTCTCAAAGAGTTCTATTTCACGAGCATCCAGCTCACCATCAGATTCTCTAATGAGAACTCCTATCTCTTCCCAACCAAGTTGTTGTATGGCTTTATAACGACGACCACCAGCAAGAAGAACAAGGTCTTTATCAACTACCATCGGTTCGATGTTTCCCTTGTCTGCAATAGATAAAGCTAGATCATCTATGCCTTCATAAATTTTCCGGAAACGCTCACCAAAGACGATCTTGTCAAAGGGAACAACTCGGTAGACTGATCTCTCCATTCTATTCTCCTTCTTGCATGGCTAGAAGCATCTTCTTAAGTTCTGCTTTATCTTCATCAGAAAGACTAGATGCAACAGATTTAACACTTTTCTCTTTTGATTTCTTCTTAACTGCAGCTACTCGAGAAGTAGACATACTTGTATTCCTACTTCTCCGAATATCGAGAATGAGTTCATCAATCTCTTCCTCGGTCATTCCTTTTAATTGCTTACTAAACTCTTCAAGTATCATGATGATCTCTTTCTAAGATTGAGATTGAGATTCGGTTGTTAAGCATAGCAGATATTGTTTCCTTAATCCCGTGTTTCTCGAATAACTTTATAAGTTCGGTATATAGAACACGGGTTACAGTGCTTAGAAGTCCATGTGGGATATTGCTTGAAAGAGATTCCTTTAGAGATTTAGGCACATCAACACTTATTCTCACGACCTTTTCGTGATATTTTGGTTCTTCAGTTGGTGGCACATTCATCATTCCTCTTACTGTAGTTGAAGGGAGAAGGGAAGGCCCTTTACTTATACAGACCTTCCCTATGGAGCCCTATTGGTTGTTAGTCAACCATAGGCAGTTCAGGAAGAACAAGGCTGGTACTCTTGCGACCAGTTTCTTGTTCCGTGTCTGTTTTGGTCACGATATTTGCAACCTTCCCTGGAAAGTCGTCAGTGTCAAAACCTTCCTCATCGAAGGGAATATCGAACACGTGACAGAACCGCTTGGTCAGAAGCATCTTGTAGATTTCACCTTTTTCAGTCCCTTCGGGATTTGGATCTGAAATATAGTGAAAGATACCAACGGAGTCAGGAGAGTCCAGAGACTCAATGACAACTTCTGTCCGAAAGCGACCAATAGTCTTACTCTCACCCCAAGTGGCCTTCACAATCCGAAGATCATGAGGACCATCAGAAAGAAGAGTAGGTTCTTTCGCATCTGCGATTCCCTTGTATCCAACTTTAGGCATTGGGTTCTCCTTTGGAGATTTGTTGTTTTGGCGTTATGCCAGATGATTTTCAGAATTTGAAAAAGTAACTATAGACGTTTCATAAGTTCCTCCTTTCTTTCCTTTATAATTTCTTGGTGAGGTTTTCTTTTACTATCTTCTTTCCATACACAAGAGATACCAAAGAGAAAACCAGTTGCGAAGATTAGGACTCCTAGTGTTATGAGAGTTGAGATATGATTAGCGAAAGCCTCGGAGAAGATCATGATTTTCTGCGCTTTACAAGTCGTCGATCTTCTGTGTTGGTTGCAAGAGAGTTGAGATTTAAGGCGGTATTGGCTATTTTAAGACAATCACAAAAGCCCTCAAAACCTCCTTGATTTACTATTTCTTCCAGCGCCTCTTCCAGATTTTGTGTCTCATTACCTAACACAACATACTTTTTATGAAGCTCTATCCAAGCATCCGACCAGTGTTTTTCTGCTCGAACAGCTTTTTCTAGATCAGCTTTGAGACTTTCATACAGGCCTTTTACTTCTAGTAGTTTCTCGCCGCGCCTGTTGATTTCTTCCACAGCGCGGTTATATTCCGCTAATTTGGCGTCCATTACTTATCCTCCTTTTCATCCACCAGCACCTCGCTCTCGGTGGCGGGGAGGTTGGCGATGGTATCAGTGAGATAGTTTTTGACCGTGAGCACAAGTTCTGTCGCATGGCCCCAATGTGGATCGTCGCCGTTTAGATACCCCCAAATTGCAGAAAGATCGTTAACCGCCGCCGCTACATCCTCCACCACCACCCCCAGTTGGGCCTCCGCTGCTTTGGCGCGTTTCTGTTCTTTTCCTCTTGAGCCGTTGGCAAGGTTATAACCAAGTTCCCATTCTTGGGATTTCACTTGCAGGGCGCGGATGGTGACCAAGAGTCTTCGCACTTCACTTGGGTATGCCACCCCTGGATAATCTCCTTCCACCCCTGTTAATTCTTCCCAAGAGTCAATTTCTTCCTCCGTCAGCGGCCCCAGTTCCTCGCTGGGTTTGCCACGGCAATTTTCCTCTGTGAGCACTCTTCCATCCCTTGCCAGTCTCCTGTGAACGTAAGCCCCAGATGGAATACGACCCCAAGCATGTGGCCCGGGAGATGTAAGGGTCTCCCTACACCCAGGACAAGGCACAGGCCCGTCGCTCGGAACCAATTTTTGCTCACCGGGACGTACACTGGTTACAGGCCCATTTTCGCTGATACGCTGCCCGTCGCCCGGCTCTGTATCGAGCCCATGAACCTCGCAATCAATTTCGTAAACTCCTGTCCCTTCCAGACATTTGCAGAAAGGCTCTGCTTTCGCGGGGCGGGTGCAGCCCTCGTCGGCTTTTGATATTGCTGAGTCAGCGTGAACACGCATACGAGCTAGAGGATAATAATTTGCTTTATCCCCACACTTCCTACATGGCTCATTGTTCGGGTCTTGGTTGTCGGTCATGGTTGGCCTCCCTTCCTTGCGCCTTTGCAAAATGGGCGAAAATGAAACTTGAGATTTATTGATTTGAGAGGGCGATATTTGTTTTTGTTTCTTAAAATCTTTTCATATTGTCCGGTAGCACAATGGCGATGATGTTCAATAAAGGGAACACTTTTACCAAATTCATCGCATTCATCACAAACAACACCGAGGCCACGGAGAGAGTAGCGTGATTTATCAATATTCATCCCTCCACCCCCACGCCGGCCAGGGCGTTGTTTAAGTCCTCCCACAACTTCATTTCCTCATTTGGCGCGTGATGATTTTGTTCCTGTACGTCGGCGCGTTGGTCGAAGTATTCTAAAGCCCCTTTCGCCGCCTCAACCAACTCCGGCAGCTTCTCCGGGTTCTTGATGCCAGCCGCTCTGCAATTATGAAAACACCGTTCGGCGTAAGGTTCTATTTTAGGGTCAGCCATCCTTCATCCCTCCTTATGCACTGGAGTTTCAATCTCATGCTTCTCTTTTTGATGACAGTAAATGCAAAAGCCGTCTTTAATTTCTTCCAAAGTCAGCCAGAAAGTAGAATCACAATCCTCACACTGCACATGTATTTTGAAAACCATTTTATCCCTCCTCGGTTTCGCCCGGCGGCGGTTGTAGGGGTTGCCAGTGAGAACATAACGAAGGAAGTTGTACTAACATACTCAGCCTCCCCTCAAAAGTTTCCCAAGCCCATACTCATGAGGCCTTGAGAAGTCTCCAATGGTAACATCTTGAATCCCAGAAATTCCGGGAATATTACTTTTCAGATTCTCATTGTATTTATCCTTAACAGACTGTACAGTGAACTTCCTTCCTTGAGGAGTTACCTCATAGTCTGCACGGAGAACAGAAGAGAAAAGAAGAGGGGCTCTTACTTGCAAGTCTCCAGTGATAAGAAGCTCATTCATCATCTTCATGCTGTTGTCATTCTGTCGATACATAGTATGAGCGGTGACGAGGAGAGTTTTATCAAGAGCACAAAGAGCCCGTAAGAGTCTTGCAACTTGGGTTTTTAGGATGCTGTGATCGCCAAGCTCAGGATTGTAGGCTAGTCTCCCCGCACGAGCCAGGATATCATCCATTGCAATGTCAGAGAGAGTTGTGACACTATCGAGTCCGATTGATGCAAACTTGTCAAAAAAGCCATCATCCAGACCCTTCATGAAGTGAGCCTCAAACTGAGCATAGGCTTGAGCCTCAAGTCGGGCTGCGCCTGATACAACTCCTTCAACTGTTCCACCACCCTTAGGTGTGGCTTTTACAGTTATATTGAGTTTCTCAGCTAAGTATTCCTCATATTCTATATCCTGTCCTTTGATAGCACTCTTCCCCGCAGTATCAAAAATATAGATGAAGGATGGACGAGGAAGAGTTATGAACTGAGTTGTCTTTCCTACGCCGAGAGCTCCAGTTATAAGAATCTTCTCAGCACCTTCAGTTTTTATGTCTTTTGCGTTCGCCATGGTTTTTCCTTTAGGTTCGTTGTTGATCTCGAAGTTGATCAGCTACAGCATTCCCGACTATGTCATAGATAACAGCCTCAAGTTTCTCCGCATCTGTGGGCATTGGAGGTTCTTCAGATTTCTTCTGTGCAAAAGGAATGAGACGGAACTTCTCAGTACATGCTCTGCAGGCTTCTTGTTGTAGTGTTTTAGTTAGTGCTGTATGATGTGTGAATTGTTTATGAGAACAATAAAGTCCCAGATACCAAATTTGATCATCTTCGGGAATTACTTCTTTACAGAAATCACAAGTATTTGTTACTGTTTTCATGTTGTTTCCTTTTCCTTTTCGGTTTGTATTAGATAGAAAGACGCCGAGGTGGGGAACGATCCCACAGCCTAGGACTTGCCAGACGGTTTTCGTTTAACTTCCGTTTCGTCATTCACTCGGCATTTTATATTAGATAGAAAGTGTTGGGCTCAGATGCATTATCACTCCACATCTGCGTCCGGAGCCGCTATCATGTTGCCCAACACTCTCTACATACTCAGTCCTATCACGCGAACCTTCTCTGCGAACTCAGCTCTCTTATAACAGTCTTTTTTTCTACAGAGAGGTCTTGCTCGCCCTTGGAAATACATCACTCGGGTTTTCTTTCCATCACAGACAGAACAGTTCTTTACTTCAGCGATGATTACCTTATTAATTTCCTCTTCTTCTCTCTGTGATATCTTATTTTTCTGCTCACTGATATGATATACCGTAAGAGCAACGGCAGCCACGAATAAAATAAAGAAGAAGAGAGTCATTATTCAACCCCCTCAACAAGATTAGAGTCACCGTATTCATTCTCTTCATCTAACCCTTCTGGCTCCTTGTATCTCTCAACTCCCTCAAGACCTTCATACTGTTTTTCAAGGAAGCGACTCAGATTTGTGGCTCTGTTCATTGCATCAGCTTTCCTACAAGCTGTCTGCAGTCCTTGATCTGTTCCCACCAGTGTCACGTTATATCTACCTCTCGTGATACCAGTGTAGACAAGGTTTTTAGAAAGCATGAATGTATGAGCCGGATGCACAGGAAAGATAACTTGCTTCCATTCACTTCCCTGACTTTTGTGAATGGTGATTGCATAGGCGAGTTGAATATCCCAGTAAGAATCCATTTCTAGCTGAAGCAATTCTCCATCCATATTAACTTCAAGCTTTGCTTTCTTGCCAGTGAGATTCTCTCTGATGATGAACCCTTGATCTCCGTTCATATACCCAATATCATAATTGTTCCTGGTAAAGATGATTCTATCACCCTCCCAGAAACGATTGAATTTCTTGAGCGGAGTTCCACCTTTATTGGTTTGGAGCCTGATAGCCTCATTAAGCGCATCAATACCAGCCTCCCCTTTCCTTTGCGGAGAAAGAACCTGAATATCTCCTGGCTCGAAGGTTGACTCTTTTAGAGCTTGAAGAATAGCTGCTGGTACGTCCTCAGCCTGTCGGGCTTGAATGAATCTCATCTGTTTATCATCAAAGTCTATCGCAGCATGTTCACCTTTGAGAACAAAGCTAGCATTGATTGGAATAAGAGAATCATCATCCTGTCTCATAATTTTCGAGAGGGTAAAGACAGGAAAGAAGTCTGATTCGATGATATCCTGAAACGGCTTCCCAGCTCCGACAGGAGGAAGTTGGTTCTTATCTCCCACCAGAACGATCGAGGTTCTTTGAGTATTGATTCGGACAAGAAGTTCAGACATAAGCCAGGAGTCTACCATAGATGTTTCATCAATGATGACCATTCCAGCATATACCTGATCAAGTGTAAAGTTCCCGAAGTGAGGATTATACTGAAGGAACCGATGTATAGTCATTGCTTCTTTTCCAGTCATTTCAGACAGACGCTTTGCAGCTTTCCCAGTCGGGCTAAGAAGAACATAACTGATGTTATTCTCCTCACATGCAGCTATGATCTCTTGTGTCACAAAGGTCTTTCCGACTCCAGCACCTCCAGTTATTACACAGAGCTTTCGTTCTTCAAGAACAGAAGAAACAGCTTCTACTTGATCGGCGTTAAGCTTTCCAGATGGTGTGTAAGCAATGGCTTGAAGCGTGTGCTCATTCATCAGTTCAACTGTTACACGCTCGATTGTTTCCTCGGCTCTTGCCATCCAGATAGATGAGAGAACTGTCATCTTCTCAGAGAGCTTGTACTCAATGATTTTGATGCTCTTATCTTGCTCGTCAATAGCTCCCTCAATTCCTTGAGCTGTTTCTTCTCCAGTAAGATTAGAAGCGCCTTCAACCTCAATATCAAGAGATATCTTTGATCCATGTATAAGCTCCTCAAGAGCACTCTCAAGTTCTTCGTTCTGAATCCCACTTCCGAGGACCTGCAATGCTCCAAGATATCTATCCTTCCCAAACATTAAATGCCTCTTATCTACACAGGTATGTCCGTTCTGTTCAGACATTCTGAGTGAGTGCATTATCCCTGCCTTGATTCGGAAGGGTGAGTTCTTCTTGAGTCCAATCTTGAGAGCGACTGCATCAGCTTTCACAAAACCAAACCCAACAATATCGTCAATGAGTTGGTAAGGGTTTTGGTTGATGACTTGAACAGCAGCATTAGCTGTGAGATACTGTTTAATGAGCTTTGCTGTTGCTCCTGGTGTTAGATCCCAAGAGGCTAGAATAGCCATAGCATCAGCGTCTGCTCCATAACTTTTGAGAGCCTCACCTATCTGCTCGACAAACTCATGAGAGACTCCGATCTTGAGGAAACCTTCAAGAGTTTCTTGATCTTCTGCTGCGTGTCGGATAGCTTTGAAAGTTTCTTTCCCGAACTCGTCTACAATAGCTTGTGCCTTAACTGGGCCAAGTCCGTTGATGTTGTTTACCAAGAACTTATATTGCCCAGCGACAGAAGCCTCGAGATCTTCCTTGATCAGTATGACCTTGAATTGTTGACCATACTTGGGATGGGTAGTCCAGCTCCCCTCAAGAACGAGTTCAGAACCTGCTGTAGGAATGTCAATAATAGCTGCGCCGCTGATGGTGACCATTCCTTTCTTTACAGCACCGGCTGGAACAACTGCCATATCTTTTGGCTCGAAGGTCGCAATAAAGAATTTTGTTTCCTCGTTCTTGAAGATAACAAAACCTACTTTACCTTCAATACTTGCGTTCTCCATTAGAATGCCTTTCGTTGTTGTTGAATCATCTTATAGCGACCACAGAGAAGATTCTTTTCTTTGGTTGTAAGGAGCTTCTTTTCAGAAAGAAAAGAAATATCCTTAATATCAATAATTATTCCACACACTGTTGTGTGAGGTGCAGATATTTTCTCGATATGTACTCGGGAGAAAGGAAGTCCTAGTCTCCTGAATCTTACATACATTTTTTTACTTCTCATTTTTATCCCCAGAAAAAGTTTCGGTTAGAGATATTTAATTCTTGCCTCATACTTTATGAGAGCTTTGTTCTCGGTTATGATCTTTCCATTGCACATCTTCTTTCCCATACGAGATTGACAACGACGGATCTTTCTTTTGTAGGCTTCTTTCTCAAGCCTGACGTGTTGTCTCCAACTTCTTTCTACAGCGTCCATATCAGACCTTCACGTATTTAGGGCCCCAAAAGCCCTTCTCATTAACAGAGAAATCTCCGAAGAGTATTGGACATTCTTTCATCATGATGTTGAGCATTAATTTAGCTACCATGAGGATTTCTTCTTCCGCACCTTCCTCATTTCGCATGGTTAGAATATGTCGGAGAGCTCTGACATTCCCACCCCAGACTCCTCCAGAAGATACACCCATTGGAATTATGCGACGCATCATGGAAGTTAGTTGCTTTTTGCTTTTGAAGTCGGGCAGATTATCCATGTCCCAGAGATCAACGAGTTCAGTATAATTAAACTCGGCTTCTGTGAACATGAAGGTCATTATTTCTCTTGTTCTTTTCTTTTTCTCTAGTATCTCTGGAGGATCATCCTTGCTATCTCTCGCAGATTCAGGCATCCAGAAAGGAATATCAGTGAAGCGAATAAATCTCATAGAACCTTCGCTGATACTTGTTCCATCACCATGACGATTCATTTCTGCAGTGAAAACTCTGGATACATCCTCAACCGCAAAAACAAAGTAAGAATGTTCAAGAACACTACCATGTTTCACGTCGAGGATATTTGTAAGATACTTAGTAGCATCTTCTCGAATCCGTTTGACGTTTGGATTGAGACCAACCTCAAAGCTCATATAGCAGCGTTTGGCTGCCATCATTATGAGATTCTCGGCCTCACTCTCAGCACTAAAGACTCTATATTGTGAAGCTCCTAAGTGATCAAGCCAAGCTTGAACCCCACTCATATTTAGTTCGGGGCGAGATAGTAGAAATACTTTAGGATGTGTTCCTCTCATAATCTTCCTTTCTATGTTGGTTGAACAATATCACCTTCTTCTGCACGACTGACAGCACCTTTGAGTTCGTCAAAATCAAAAGGCTCCCATTTCTCCACCTTAAATCCAGGCGTTTCAGTGGCCATATTGTTCACGTCGATTGTGAACATACAGAGACTCTTGTATGCACAAGGGCCATAGACTGTTCTACATGCTTGTGGTGCAGAACGTGGCCAGATACGACTTCTTTTGCTTTCTTCGATCCTATCCCAATGCACGTTTACATCTTGAAGCCACTGATTTGCAAAACCAGCTCCTTTGTTGATGGATATGAATTTAAAGATGTTGTGATGTTCTTTGTGAACAAGAGCAGCGTCGATCATAACTCCCATGAAGCGTGGACCGTAGAGAATCTTTCCAGCGAAAGAGTAACCATCGACTTGAGAGTTCGGGTCGAACATATCAGTAAAGCCTATCTGCATCCCCTTCTTCTTGTCATACAGGCTGTTAGTTTTATGTTCAATTACCCAAATTCCACCATTCTTCTCAGATATGATCTTATCTAGGCGTCCTACATAGAAGCGACCTGGTTGATCTGGATCAAGAGGTACAGCGAATGGTCGTTCAACTGCAAGAAGCTCGAGTGTTTTCATCCATTTTTCTCGAGTCTTGACATAGTTGAATAGCATTTCGAGAGCTGTCCCTGGAGTCCGAGCGCCAAAGATTTTCTCTTCTGAAAGGGGGATAGTGTCAGGATGGCCGAGTTCAGTCCAGCTTTCGAGAAAAGCTTTATATCCCTCACGAGCTAACGGTGTACCACGCAGACCGTGTTCAAAAAAGTGAATGTAGATAGCATCCATGGCGGCGTGCCAAGCTGTTCCGAAGTCAAGAGGTAGTCTTGGTTTGTCTGGAACAAGGTCTTTCTCATAATGGAAGAAGTGCATACGAGCGCAGCTCTTGTAGTCTCCTATACGAGAATTATCCTTGAACTGAAGATCGAGGATGTTCACAGATTTCCTTTCGGTTTGTCTTTAATAGACTAATGGGCTCGAGCAAGAGCATAGATAGTTTTCTCAAGAGTCTGAATTGTTTTTTCGTGTAATTTAATCATTTCAGCTTGATGGCTGAATTTGATCTCGGCTATAGTTGACATCCTGGAACGAGCATTGATAGTTCCTTCAAGGTCTTTTATTTTTCGGTTAGCTTCTCGGAGTTTTGTGATTGGAGAAACTTCTTTCTTCTTTGGTTGTTTCAGTTTTTTCTCAGTCATATCTCTTCCTTTCAAGAAAGGTGGTGGGGCTTTGTCTGCCCCACCCATGAAGTGAACTTAGTCCAAGTCTGCCATAATGGCAGCCCGTTCTTCGGGAGACATCTTGGACAGAGCGTCCTTGAGCTTATCCAACCGGGACACGCCGCGAGGTTTACCAGTTGGAACAGACCATTCGTCCAACTTGACCAGAATCTCATCATCCGTCAAGCCCGAAATGGCCCAAGAACGCATAGCGCCTTGCAAAGACACGATCATCGAAGACTTCGCGTGATGAAAGACAGCTTCCTCACCGACTTCACCAATCAGGTCGTGCAAGGTTTCACCGAAGTCATACTCACACTCGACAGTCCGAGTTTGAGCTTCTTTGGTTTCTTTATCTTCCCAATTTGCTTGAGCGGAATACTTTACCATTGTGTTTCTCCTTTGGAGAGTTTACTGCTAAAGACCAGCTGTAGCATCGAGCAACAACTGATACATTTCACGGGCTTTATCGGAGCCCCATTGCTCCTGTGGCAGACGACTGTAAACTTTGCAAAGAGCCTTCTGCTGTGTAGCAGAACCCTTAGCTTCTTTTACAAGAACGTCTTTCTCAGGAAGATCAGAGAAGGCTAATTCCTTCACTGAGTCTGTGTTAGTTGATACAGTTTCAGGTAGAGCTGTCTCATCAGGAGCAGCTAGTTCTTTGGTTTTTGCGAAGGAGGGACTGGAAGCTAGTTCAGATGCTAGTTTTTCTGCTATGTTGTCTATGACTTCTGAGGCTGGATCCTGAACAAAATTCTGAAGTCGTAATTTTATTTCGGTTTCCGATTCATATACAGGTATGAGTTTGTCTTCTTGGATGCCAAGAACGAGCGCTTTTAGAATTGCACTTACAACTTTCTCTGGCTCATGATCTTCTGATTCTCCCCCAAAAACTGCGAGAAGATCATAACAACCGACAAGGATTTCATCTTCTATTTGTATGATTAAGTCTCTGCTCTCAGTCATGAATTCGGGCCTCCAAAGATAGGTTCAAATGGTGAGTCATTGCGGAGCCCTTTAGTTCGTACAGAGAAGGCCCTTGGTGGAGAAAGTAGTGTTGGTAAGATTGTTAGTTTTGTTAATTCATGGTCTTGTTTCTTATGAAAGTTTACTCCATTTGTCGTGTGGAGTTTTGCTCTACAGGTGCAGCAGAAATCAACTTCCATTTTATTCTCCTTTAGTTTTTCTTATGTTTGGAAGAAGCCCTCAGAGAATCTCTATGCGCTGAAAGGAAAAGAAAAGTACGCATAGGTTCCAAAGATCCCCTGAGGGTGTCATCTTCATAGGCAATAGAAGTTCATTGCCCAGGTCATTCTCCCAATTTTCTCAAGTTGTGTGGTGTCCTCGCAGAAAAACAAGGATACACAATTTAACAAATTGGGGACAAGAAGTCAACCCTCCGGGCCGATTTTCCCGTTATTTTTTGGGCTTATTCTAGTTGCTCATAATCCTAATGTTCCTTTCAGCCAGTTCATTGCACCGAAGCGCAGCTCAATGAAAGCATCTGCATAGAGCAGAGTTACCTGCTTTGCATAGTTAGATCTTGGGTTTCGTGCTATGAAGCCAGTCCCATAACAGTGTGTTAGCCCCATAACAGTCGGGTTTATGTTTCTAGCTATTAGTCTCCTTTCACAGTGATGTAGAATTTTAAGTGCGAACTCTTTATTCACAATTCTCTTAAAAAGATCTCCAGGACTTCGTCTTTTAGAATAGCCTACTGTGTAAGCAGACTCAAGCATTATCTGGCAACGACCCCAAGCACCTCCAACTATCTTTCTATCTGTAGATCGGAAGCGAGTCTTTGAGACAGCATTGTCTGGATACTTTATCCCTTGAGTTTCATATTTACAGATAACATCTCGAAGAAGATAGTAGTCTATATCGGCTCCTGACTTTGTGTGAGTCGGGTTTGTTATTACAGCAGAGAGAATGAAAGATAACCCCAGAAGGATTATAGTTTTCATTGTTTAGAAGTTTCCTCCATTAGTTTAAGAAGAGGTGGTTGGATGAGATCCTCAAATATCTTATCTGGAGTTTTGTTTCCAGGATCGACAAGGTAAGCCCAGTTTTCACCGCTATATTCATACTCATGAAACATGATATTGTAAGTATCAACTATCTTCTGTAGAAAATCTGGATTTTCATCCCAGGCTTTCTGTTTCTGAGATACATCTTTCTCTCTCTTTAGTTCTCGCTTATCAAGACGGACTCTTAAGACTTCAGGTTCAGTATTTAGACAGAGAACGAGGTCAGGTTTTGCGGGTGTTGATACCTCAAGCTCCCGATACAGCTTTGTGGCTATATGAGACACAGCTGGTCGTATCTCATTATATGCGTATTGAGAATAACACCATCTATCAGAGACAACCCACCATCCCTTTTGTAAAAGTTCCTCAACTGAGAATGTATGTTGAAGATGATCCATGAAAAAGAGAAGGCCAGATATATCCGGATGAAGAGATTTTGAGAAAGACTCCTTGAAAAGAAGAGATCGAAGTATATCGTTTATTGGGTGAAGTATACTTCCTGGCTCATGAGTTTTATAGATAACAGAAGGTAAAGTCAAGGCTGGTTTATTTGCAAGATATTCCATTATTTTCTCGACTTGTGTAGACTTCCCAACACCATCCGGGCCTTCCACGACGATTAGTTTTCCTCTTTTCTTCTTCTTTTCCTCGCTCATTATTCATCCTCCTCTATTTTATCTATTGAGAACCAGAATCTAACAGGGAACTGAATCACATTAGATCCAGGTGTTGTTTGATACTTCATATTTTTCTTTATCTCTACTGGCTTCTCAAGTTCTTCTTCAACCTCGAGAATTATATCGTCAGCTAAACTGAGAAGGTATCGGGTTGGTTCTCCTTTATCTCGAAGTTTTGCAAAGAGACCTGTGGTTAAGGATTCTAAGTCTGGAAAGCTTTGCTTTAATAATCTTTGAATCCAAGCATGAGTGATAATTAGATTATAGATCACTCTATAGTTTTCTTCCTCAGACTGCTTCGTCTGTTTCATCACGACAGAGCGCAGAAATTTCTCTTTCTTAGTCATTTTCATTTCGTCTTTACCTTATTTTAGAGAATACTGACACTCAGTTGTAAGAAGAACTCGCTTATCATCAAGTGTAATGATTTGTATTCCAGGATCTTCTGCATCGTCTCGGACAATAATACCACCGATCCACTGTTCTGAATTATAGTTGAAACAGACTTTCACTCTCTTTCCAAGAAAAGAGCCCTGTTTTGGCATCTTCTCGAAACCTATGTTGTGATGAACACCCATAGTTCCTCTTTAGAAATCTGTTTGCATAGAGAGCTGTCGTTTAATTGCTCGAACCTCAGCATTTACATGACGCCTTCTTTCTCCTTCAAGCCAAGCTATGTGTTCAGCTTGTTCATCAAAGCCAGGATCAAAATCTGCACACGCTCCACTATCCGGGCGATGAGGGAAGGGATAGGCTTCACAGACGCAGGGGATGTAGTTCAGTTTTCTCTTTCTTCTCTTTAGTTTCGGTTTAGTCATTTTAGTTTCTCTCTTTCTTTGGGGGATGTGATACAGAGAAGCCTGCTCTGTTTCCTTCATCTTGCTCAAATTCCATCCCAAGAGCATCCACTATTTGAGGAAGAAGATCAGGAAGTTCTCCACAACCATAGGGACAATGAGTTATATTAACTCCCTTAAATTGCCACCCTATTTCTTCACGTCTTTCCTCTTTATAAGAGACAGAGAAATGAATGCTCTCTGAGAGTTCTTTAGCTTTTGGGCAGGGATGTTTATAAGCCACAGAAGTGGGAATTATCTTTAATTTCTTAGCCATTCTCTCCCTTTCAAGAAAAGATTTACTAAAGAGCCCGTCCCCAGACATCTTTCCGAATACTCATAGGAACATTCCCAGGGTATTTTGCGAGCCTCTTCTGTGTCGCTTGAGTTGTATCATGAGCGCGACAGAAGCCGTTAGATGGGGTTCTGGAAGCGAAGAGACGACAGTAGACATAGTTTACTACGAGACGATCTTCGCTGTAAAGACAGCCAGCACAGTGACGGTGTTTCTTTTCTTCCTTATCTCCTGGGAACATCATTTTCTTACCTCCTTGGTGTAGATTAGAAAAACTATGCAGAAAGTGGCTACATGAAGAGCCGCTTCTAGATAATCACCTATACGGGATATATCTAACATTCTTCCTCCTTCCCTCCAGTGAAAAGAAAAGAAGCAGCCCGGCCTGGAGGGGGAGCAAGAGATAGCCAGGGTTGAGGGACTATCTCAAGCGTTCCGAGCTGCTTCTTCATTCTTGTTATCCGTTCTTTACCATCTTCCAACTCCATCCGAGTTTGTTATTCATAGTCATCTCCTCAAACCCAACGTCAGCTGAGAACATGAGAACAGTTATCTTTCCGTCTCTTACGTTCTGTTCCCAGTTTTTAGGGAAATCGTAAGTCTGAACCATACTTCCATCCTCAAAGATAATTAAGATCTTTTTCATTTCTTCCTCCTATCTGTTCCAAGACATGCAGTAAAGTCTTTCTGCCATGATTGTTCCACATTCTGTGTGAGAAAAGCCAAGAACATGCCCGAGCTCGTGAGCTATTATTAGTTGTCGAATAGAAGCTGCTTGAGCTAAAAATAAACTACCATAAAAAATGGTGTCCCCAGTTTGAAAAGCTATTCTATTAGTCGGGTCTGCAAATACCACAAAAGCAGTTTTTATCCTTCCATTCTTTTTACTTGTTATCTCTTCTCCAAGAGAGTTCCACCAAGCTGCTGCAACTGACAGTTCAGAATTTAATTCGGAAGATGAATCATATGTCATATCATCTTCCACACAAGCTCCTAAAGCTAAAATAAGCCCACCAGAAATAAGTAAGTTTTTTATCTTCATGATCTTGACAGATAAAAAAGTTTATGAAGATTTAATCTCATTTGTCTGACTGCGGCAAAGATTTCTTCTGGGGTTTGTTTAACTATAATCTCCGTATTAAGTCCCCCAGGGGCACCAACTCCTAGTGTGAGAGTCGTGCATGTGTCTGCCTTATCTCGCTGTAGAAATAGAACAGCGGAAGGCATTATCCAGACAGGATTTTCTCCATCGTCTTCTATTCGTGTTAACTTAATTGGTAGACTCATAGTTGCTCCTTCAATTTTTGAATTATAGTTGGTCAGCCTTTCTTTTCTTTAATATAAAGAGATAGACCATCCAGTTCAACCAGCTCTTTCCCTATGTTACCGTCTAGGAAAATACCATGAGCTCTTGGAATCATACCAGAATACCCCTCAGGATAGTTAATCTTATCCTCTGCTTGAGAAGCTTCTCTGTATATATTGAATATGAGACCTCCATACTCAGCTACAAGCATGAGTTCTTTCTTTGTTGTGATGTGATATTCTTCGACCGCTTGTTGAAACTGCTCATCTTCTTTTCTGCACCATGCGCTGTGTCTTACGAGGGTGTAGTAAGAGATAGTTTTTGCTTTAGGCATGAGTTACTCCTTCTTTCTATTGGTTTTTGCAGTTTGGATAAGCTTCAGTTGGTTGCCTCTTTGCACTCATAGTTTTAAACATGAGAGAATTTCTTAAAGAGGAGAATCTCTCACATGATATACCTTGAGGCCCAACTGTTAAAAAGATACAACAATTCTCCATTTTCCCAGCACCACAAGCACTGAAGTTAGGTTGAGGATTGACTAATCCAAGATCTTCTATAATACTTATATCTGTTCCTTGGAATGTTGAAGTTCCTTCGTACTCAATAGGAACCTCAGTTTCATCACAACAAGACATTATATCTGAAACAACAACACCAATCTTATTATTCTTTTTATTTCTTATTTTTGTACCAAGAGGAAACATGAGTTACTCCTTCTTTCGCATGACGGTGACAGAATAGGTGATTTCAGGATGCCCAGGCGGGTTCTTAAATCCGAGAGAAGAACCTATAACGTAATGAGTTCCCTTCTTGTTCATGAGATTCTCACGACCCACAGCTTCTGTGTCAACTATTAAGACAAGCATCCCCTTTTGTACTGTTAAGTTATCCTCAGCTTCAGTTACTCGACTTGACACATTCCGGGTTTCATTCTTCAACTTTTCTTTAAGATCTCGACTGAGAGCTTGCATCTGCTCCACAGTCATGTTGCTAGTGTCTATGTCACTCATTCTTGTTCTCCTTTGAAAAGATTTCTGGATGACAAAGAGAGCAGATGATTGAGCCCTCAAGAGGATTTCCCTTACCATAAGGTAGTCCTTTTGGAGGAGCCTCACAAACAACTTCCTTCATCGCTTCTTCAGGATGGCCGCATGTTGTTTTCTCAATCACTAGAGTGCTCATGTCAGCCGTTAAAATTCATATCAGCTTCATGCTTGTCTCTAGCTACTAGAAGCTGGTGAAAGTATTGAGCTTTCACTCTATCAAATTGAAGCTGAAGAGCAGCAAACTCATAAGCTACAATCTCTCCACCATCTCGGTTGTGATTTACTATATCCATGAATCCATGTGCTGTCTCTTTGAGTTTCTTTGTTTCTTCCCAGAAGGATTCCATCTAGCCCTCCATATTTGTTGGATACTCTTTTTCTATTGAGCAGTCATTAAATTCAATGTCTTGATCTTGGAGTTCTATTCTCACACCTTCTCTTGACGCTTCATAACCTGCCCAGTAAGCGTTAAAAAGAGACAAATCATTCTTTGTATCGTCAATCCATCCTACGAAACCTGAATTTCCAGTTGTTCTCTTAAAAAGATTAAACATCCTCAGCCCTCCAATTTCTCCCAAGTGATTAAATCATACTTCTGCCCTAGACTAGTTCCGACTTTGCAGCCTAGTGCGGTGAAACAGTTGTAACAGAACAAACCCCATCGTGAGGGTTGGTATGGAAGATGAGTGTCATAGAACACCCTATCTGTGAATGGGCCATGACACATTTCACACTTTTCGGGTGTGGAACCCATCCATTTCTTACGTGGGCCAAAAGTCTCATCCCGCTTCTTTATAGCTTGAGCTCTTTCCTCTAACTGCTGATCTGTGGAAGGGTTGCAGGCAATACAACTACCTGCAACCATGTTCTTGGAATCATGCCCACATAGCATGAGGATTCCATCTACCACTAGACCAGCCTGTTCTTGGCAATGGCCATGACATGATCAAATTCATCCTTGTCGAGAGAGTCCAGAAAGGTCTGGAGCTTCTCTTCAGAAAGCCCGTTGATCTCCTTAAGCATGGAGGTTCTTGCTTTCCGCAGATCAGCTGATTCTTCCTGAGACTCTTGTAAAAGAGCTTCCTTATTCGAGGTCATTTCTTCCATTTTCTTCTCCTTCTTGTTCGATTTGTTTCTTTAACCACTCTCCTATACAAATGAAAGAGCAGAGAAAGTAAGAGTCACCATAACCTGGCTCCTCAAGAACATAACTATTCTCCGTGTACTCACCACAGACAGAACATTCCATGTTCTCTAATCCCCTCCATACGTTCTAAAAAGAATGAAAAGAAGAAGAATTATAAGCCATAGAATTATATTCCTCTTTCCAGTTTCGTCAACAACTTTTCGGAGGCTATCAGCCACTTTCCGAATTATTCTATTTGGTCTCAATGGATGGTTTGACCTTCTCTGTTGAATCTCCGACCGGCTTTGATCCAAGCTCTAACATACTTCACAGCATCATCTCGAGTCTTGAGTCCACGAGCCACCATCCTGCTTCCATCTACTTCTACGGGCTCAACAGCTCCTGTCTTGGGATCTTTCCTGGTTGTATAGTTAATGGTATGATGAAGAATGCCCCATCTTCCATCACCGAACTTCTTGATAGTCTCTTGGGGCTTGAAGCAGACGCGGGCCTGAGCCTTGTTAAGAGCTTTCCTCCTTGCTTGATCGTAAGGAGAAAGTTTGGTTTCCTCAGTCACAAAACCAAAACCAATAATGTCGTCAGTTGTTTCTTGTGTAGTCATGATTACGCTCCTTGTGTGAGGCGATTGATTTCTTTCAGAGAACTACCATGACGAGATTTCGCCTTGGTGATCTTCTCTGTTGTGGAGAGAGCATCGTGCTCTGATTGACGCGCTTTCGCTCTCTCTTGTTTCTCGATCTGGAGTTTTGCTTTCCAGCCCTTGATACGATTGCTTCTTTTTCTGAGGTCTGTCATGATTTTGCTCCTATGTCATAGAAGATTTTTGAGACGATAAGGAGATAAATCCCCTCATGCCAATGGAGTCTTGACACAGCGATGAGGCTGCCGAAGACAAAGAGAAGAGCAAGAGCCCTTGCGATATAGATCATTTTAGGCTCCCTCTTGAATATCATTAAGAGTTCTCAACATGGTATCCTTCATAGCGTCAGGAACACCATCATTAGTTCCTGCTATAGTGAGAAGGGTTGCCATCATAATTGCTGATCTCATCCACTTCTCATGTTCTTTTGTATTCAACTCAGCCATTCTGCACCTCCTCCCTAAACTGTCCGGGTTTAAGCCAAGGCTTCTCAGCTTCTCCATCACAGACAAGAACGTACTTATCACTGGTGTAAGAAGAAGAGCCGACCTTTTGAACTCTACAGGTACTTCCTTCGCCTTTGACAATATCCATAGCGAACAGAAGTTCTTCGTGATGTTCATTCTTGAGAGTCCAACGAACTCCATCTGCGTCTGTTGCTGGATTGTCTTTACTATCAACTATTCTCCAACCCGCGCGGGCCAGTATGCGAAGATAACCGATGACGAGAGTTGCATCATCAGTCTTGATTGTCGCTCGTGCGTGTCCCCAAGATGCTAACTGAACATCTACTTGTGGGTAATAACCAGAGCCGAAGAGGTTAGTGACTTCCTCCACAACTCTAAGTTTTATTATCTTGTGTTCGATGTTCCAGCTCTTACTTCTCCGCATCTCTTTGATCTTCTTTGATATTTCTTCAGAGACAAGAGCTGTCGCTCTCTTTCTTAAGTGTTCTGCTTCTATTTCTTCTCTCATTTCTCAACCTCCAGGTTTGAGACAGAATTTAATTTCGGTCTCTCTTTTATAGAAAGACCTAAGGAAAGACCTTCGCGAGAAGTTCTGTGAGTTCTTCTTCCTCGATGTCTTCAATATCTATAATATCTTCGATACTTACATTCTCATCTTCAAGCTCTGAGTGCATCCCTTGAGTAGAGGGACTCTCAATAGCCTGCTTCTTGAGTTCTTCTATTGCGGCGAAAAGATCATTCACGTTCGCTGCTTCAATCTCTCGTCTCCATTCCTGCTCGACTTTGTAGACGACTTGGATTAACATAGAGTTCCTTATCTTTTAGTTTCAATAGAAAAATTATCTTGAAAGATTCTTTTAGTTTTTTTCTCAAGAGAATTTAGTTCTTCTTGATCAGCAGCAATCTCTTCTCGTAAGAAAGAGATTCTTCCAAGATTTATACATATTTGTTCTGCTGTCTTTAGTGTTCCTGCTGTGTTATTTGAAAAAATAGGAAGAGAATTCCAAAACTCTCCAGATTCTTCTTCAGTGATTCTCACGACTCTGCCTTGACGAGCATAAGGGCGATCCTCGTCACAGATCTCCCAGAGGTATTTAGTTGCCATCAGCTTCTTGCTCCTTATCAGATAAGATTGTTATGCCTGTGCCCATACAATTTGGGCAGTCAGAAAATTCGTATTGACTCGAGCCAAAATAATGAACCATCCTTTTTATCCTTCCATATCCTTTACATGCTAGACAAGTTTCCTGAGCCATGTTGTCCTCCTTCTCAGAGGTTCAAATTCTGAAAACCTAGTTGATGCTAGATATGACTTGCACAATAGTTCTGAGACGGAAAGCCTCATATTTCTCAGCTTCTTGGTCAAAGCAAAGAACGGCTTTACTACAAAAGAAGGCTGGAGTCCCTTTTGAGTAAAGCTTCTTACCATACTCAAAGGTCTGACCGTCAGGAACTGTGAAGAGCTTTGTATAGATTTTTCCTGTTCTGCTTCGCATTATTCCCCATCCTCGGATGTATTTCAGACACTCTTTACAAGTGACTTCAGAGGGAAAAGAAGATGCATCAATGTTCTTCCCTCTTCGCCCACAAAAGGTGCTGGTGGGCGGGTTGTCTAACATGTGGACTTTCTGTTGCCGTTCCATAGTTGGTTCCTCCTTAGTTCCGTAGGTCTGCGGTGTCATACTCAAAAATTCTCCGCATGAGCCCGTAGAGCTCAATGTATGTTCTGTCGACAGCCTTCTCCTCAAGACAGATCAGAAGAACTTTATCTATCTTCTCTTGAGTGAGGTTCTGACTAAGTAAGATGAAGGCAGTATGTACTGCCCTGAGGTGTCGATGCATTTCCTCTCTTTCCATTCCATCAAGAACAGCATCGAATTTGTTCCGAAGCTCGATGACTTCAGGTGAGTCTTGTTTTCCGTCACGAGATCTCATGTTAGTCCTTCCTGTTGGAAGTGAGCATATGAATGAGTGCAATGTTAGGATCAATCTCGTCCCAACCTTTCTTCTCTCGAAGCTCCATTGCCTCACAGGAGTCAGTCTTTTCGATCAAGACAGCACACATCTCTCTATACTGTGCTGGAGTCTCATCCTCATTCATAGGACGAATACCCCGAGACTCTCCATAGTTGAGGAGTTTCTGAACGGTATCAACTTTTAATGGCATTGCTCTACCTCCAGGTTAGAGATTCTATTTTTTAGGCAGTTTACCTACCCAATCAAGCAGGCTGTAAAGCACAGAGCCATCTAGATAGATACGATTTTCTTGTGTCTCTCCATTGCTGGTGTACAACACTACACCGTCTTGCCATTTCTCGGCGTAAACTGCGTCGCCTAGATAGATAGCCATATTAACCTCTCTCCAGGTTAGAGATCATATTTCTTTTCGGTTTGCCTTTTATAGAAAGACAGTGGGTAGATTCCCACTCCAGAAGCCATAGGTTCTTCACCGATGGCCTCCAGACTGGGGAGCTACGCTCACTCTAGAATGGTGATGTGATAAACAGAGAGTCCTTCTAGAACTCTGATCTTCCTTCCGGTGAGATTTAAGAAATCAACCACATCATTGAAGTTTGATGCTTGGTCTGTGGGAATCTTAATCTCTCCACCAATCAAACACTCCGAAAGATTAAGTAAGGTTTTTGGTGCCATGACTATACTCCATAGATAATGACAGCCAGCGTGAAAAGAATGAGGGTGAAGGCGAGAGAGCCGAGCATAATCCTATCACCCCGCCTGGTCTCGAGAGAGTCTATTGAGTAAGGGCCAACCCCAAACTCATGATCGAATTCTTCTTGAACTTCTATGCAGATATCTTCCAGTATTTCTTGTGTGAGTTCCATGTCTTTTCCTTTCAAAGAAAAGTTACTGATTTCTCAAAATTTCACAAAAAAGATTGAAGGTCTTCTCTTCTATTCCTGGGAAGCTTTCTTCTCTATTCCCTGCAACATTGAGAGTGGCTATCTCATTTCCTTGTATCCAACTCACAGCTTCTTTGATCTTGAATGGTCTGTTAAGATCAATACCAAAGAAGGGTCTACCAAATTTTAGTGTGTAACGCGCTGTGAGCAGACAGCCTCGACTATCTAAATTATACGCAAAGACCATTGTTCCATCGCTGTCTCTTGTGTTTGCTTCAGTCCTTCGTGGATAATAACTTGATGTATGCTCAACAAGACCATAAAGAGAACCAAGCTTATGATTTGGGCCTTTCTCGGTTCTCCATCCCTTAGGAGCCCATCCACCTGTTTCAAAACCCATAGTATAAGCTGCTCTTAAGCCAGCCTCGTCTGCTCCTGTTTGTCCACCAGAGATGACTTTGGTTATCATCTGCTTCTTCCTTCCTCTTTTACAAAACATCCGCAAAGCTCACTCTTCTCTCCACAAACTTCGCAGATGAAATCGTCGAGAAGATCTGGAGAAGAAACCTCATCATTATCTCCTTCTCCCTCAGTGACACCTAGAATAGTAATGGGGAGAGGACACCAATCGGGCCTACCATCCATCGGCGTGACTGCGGAAATGAGTGAAGCGGAGCATTGAGCCATATCAGTAACGAATGGGCAACCTCCACACCAAGAGATCTTCAGTTCTTTCTGTGTCTGAAGAATCTCTCCATGAGATCTCAGCGGTTTCATCTTAACCTCCAGGTTCAAGATGTTATAAGTAATAGTAGGAAGATTCCTACCACCAGACTCACCGAACTTTTCGGTAAGCCTAAGCTAGAAATCTAGGCTAGGTCCTCTTTTTAAGAGTGATAACAGCGGGTTTGATATACCTGTTGGCTCTCGTCTTTTCATTCGTGTTGGAATCTTTTATCACTGCTTTCCAGTTGGAGAACATGAACTTTGCATAAAAATTACCTTGAGCAAAGAAGAAGTCTCTTGGATCACCAGGGAAATAAACTCCCTCGTAAGAACCTGATTGTGGATTAAGACCCATGCGACGCAGGGCGCATATAAGAGGTCAGTTGTCACCTGAATTGACTGCGTGTTTCTCAGCAGCATGTCCTTTACAAAGACTGATGGACTTTGCAATGTCTCTCTTCCCAATTCGGACAGTTACTGTTTCTTCCATCTCCCCTCCTATTTCTGTTGGAGTTTCTTGATTATCTCCCGAACCATATAAGCCATTGTGTGGCCGAGAGTCCTTATGTAATCTTCCCTTTCCTGTGGCTGAAGCTTCAAGACCTCCTTAGCCATTTGGCGCAGACCATCTTGAATCTTCTCCTTCTCAGTCTTTGGTGTTCTCCCACCCTTCCCTTTACTCTTCTTCTCAGCCTCAGCAGCCTGTCCTTCCGGGCTCAACTGGTACTCGAGATAGATGCGGTAGTGTTCCTCACAAGCCGGGCATCTACCTTCCTCATTCTCTTTATCATAGGTGAGATTCTCGTAGTAGTTGAGCTCTCGACAAGTCCTACAAGGTATTCTCTTGCGAATAGGTGGTTCGGAATGTTTAAGGTCCCAATCGGAAACAACTCTCTGGAACTCAGAGATAATACCGATTGGGAGTTGAACTGCTATCTTTGTTGAAGGCGGGGCTGTGACTATCCCTTTAAGATAAGGCAGCAGCGGCCTCATGGCCTCAATTGCTTCTGCGTGTTTACTCATGCTGTCTGTTCTTCCTGATTCGATCACAAGATTGGCAAGTGATCTTATCTCCATGCATTCTTAACCCTACTGAAACATAAAGCGTGAGACGACCACAAAGAGTCCGTCCAGAACTTCCGTCTCGAAGATGGATTTTGACTTCTTTTTTCATAGCTAGTGAACTCCCATAAGGAGACTCTCGATCACAGCGTTCTCAGTCTCGAAAGCTTGATTGATGCGGGCGAGCCAAGCGTAATCATCCTCGAAAGGAGGTGCAGACTTAACTTCTGCAAGAAGTCGCTCTGTGCTGGTCCAGAATTGGTAGGCGTTTTCTAATTCGGTGGGGGTAAGTTCTTCGAGGTCATCTTGGAGGCCTTCAAAAGACACTTCTGTTTCTTCTGCATGATCGGAAAAAGAGTTTACGATATAGTCTATTTTCTCATTGCGAGTCATTATCCTACCTCCAGGTTAGGATGGATTGATTAGCTCAGGTTCTTACGCGTTTTCCCAAGCATCGAGAAGCTTTGTGCCATAGCGAGAGACAAGAGCTTCTCGTTCTTTTCTTGTCTCATCGTCTCCTTCCAAGATTCTCTGAATCTCACTGAAAGCGGCTGCGAGGATATAGACACAATCATCATCTCCTCCGATTGCTTCCTTCAGCAAATAACTGAGAGTGTTCTTTCTATCTCCAGCCATTGGGTTACCTCCAAGTAAGAACAGAAAGAAGGAGGCCCGACTGGCACCTCCGTGAAGCCGTAGCAGTTATCGACGCATTTCGTTCTCCTTTCTTATTGAGTTTCTCCACTTCTCAAGTTCCTCCGGGGGGCTTCTCGCGCCCGCCCAGGGGGTCTTGCTTGCTGCTCTATCAACTGCTCTATCATATCACAGTTCGCACCAAATGTCAAGTAGACAGCGAAAATAAATTGTCTCACTTTATTTAAAACAGTAGCGCGATTCCACCTTAATATCCTCCATCTCCTAAATCTCGATGCAATGTTATTGGAAGTTTCCCAGTTATAGAACCGTCAGAATGAATAACACCATCGGGGCCTTCCGGAGGCGTTAGTAAAGCAACGATCTTCCCATTTTTTGTGATCTGAATAGTCATACCATGAGCTGCACGATCTACAGTATCACCAGGCATTGATCGAAACTCCATCATAGTAATAGTCGCTATTTGGCCTTGATAATCTTTCCTTGGTAACGGCATAAGCTACCTCGTTTGAATAGGGGTCTATTAAAGAGCCTCACAAACATCATTCTCACAAAAGAGAGTAGCATCCCTATTCTCAGGCTGCTCAGTTGAACTCTCATAGCCTGTGAGATTAAGCTGTCCTATCTTAGCTTTCATCTTACTGTATTGCTCTGCTGTGATACCCTCATAAGGCATCTGTTGAAATGCTCCAGCTGGAGTATGTGGGAGAAGGGAAACACTCTTAATGAGTGGAGCAAATTGAGCTAACATATGCTCGAGTTGATCCTTCTCTGTCTCCGGATTCCAGTAGACAGTACAAGAAACCATATTGTCTGCCCACTCACGCTGGAGTGTAGCAAGGAGAGAGAACTGTTCCCATGCAGAGACACTACTAGCCGGGCGAGTCTTTCCTTGATTAATAGGAAAAGAGAAGACATTAGTTGCTGGACTAACAACATCAGGTTCCCAAGGGACATTGTTCTTCTTTAGAATAACGTCCATATGACTATCCTCAGCAATTCTGATGCGGCGGATAGCATACTGGAAGGTAGGGAAGTGCATCCCACTGGAGACTCCAGCCAGTTGGCTTACTGTTCCACTAGGTTTAACTGTTGTTACGCGGATAGGCTCTGGTACACCTGCCTCAGCAGCCATTTCAGCCGCGGTGCGCTTTACAACTCTATACATCCATCTGAGAGTCTTTGTCATGCGGGCTGCACCGATGTTATCTAGCATATCCGCAGCACCTGAGATACTGACACCTATCCGTCTATTCTTCCCAACTATCTTATTAGTGTCCTGAGAGTGAGTCATGAGAAGACTGACAGTCTGAGCATAGATAGTCGCTAGTTTAGTAACAGACTCAAGCTCATGTGGAGCACAACGAGTTGGAAAGATTTCAACGAGATTACAGAGTTCCTTGTTAGCAAGGGCTATCTCTCCACAAGGGTTGCACATTCTTGCATTGTCAAAGCGAGTACCATTCTGACCCGCAACATAACCAAAGCGACCATACTTGGCTATATTCATTATGTTGAGCATTCCGAAATCAGAGCTATTCCGGGCGTGCATGGCGAGGTCTTCGAGAGACTCAAAGTCCTCCGAGTTTTCAAAATAACAGGAATTATTAGAAAGCCCTGCAATATTGGGGCGATCATGAAGGTATTCTTCATCGGAGAAATCATGGACATCTCTGTGCGATATTGTATTCTTATAGGAGAAAGCTTCTCCAGGGAGTTTTGAGAGCTCAAATATCCTCCTGTGAAAGCTGTTAAGTTCTATGGTTGTACGATGAGGTTCACTACTCTGACCATCTTTAAGACCGAGGAAGGTCTTATTGTAGACACTACCGAGAATAATCTGTGCACCTCTCCTTACGTTACCTGAGACAACACAGGCCCCTGTAGCATTGATAAGATCACAGACAAGACGGGTTGCATCACAGCGACCAGCAAGGAAGTTCTCAAAGTAGTGAACTATGCGGGTGTGAAGAATGATGAGAGGGGCGGGCCCAGATGATGTACCACCAAAACCTTTGATGGGCGCTCCAAAGTTCCGGATTTCGTGATACTTAAAGTCTATAAGCTTTCCTGTGAGGAAGGAGTTTATGAGCATTTTAGTTGAGTTGACCCATCCCTCTCGTGTGTCAGGGATAGTGAAGGATAGTTTATCAAGTGTTTCTCCCATTTGAGTACGGAGCCTAACATTTCTAGCAAACCATCCATCCTCTATCTCAAGTCTGTACCCTACTCCACACCCACACATCATTGCATCCATACCCCAACCGATATCGCGGGCTAAGGTGTCATTCTTGACTGCTGTAGCTGCACAGTTATTCAAAGCCATGCTTCCTAGCTTCCTCACATGCTCTGAACCCATAGCCCAAAGACCACGACCAGGTGCTAGAAATTTCATCTGATACATAGCAACGAGCATAGCCTTACCAGTAGCTACCCATCTTTGTTCTTCCCATCGAAGACCGACCTTCATGTACCAGTCCTTGCGAATTGATAAAGCTCCTTCGACAGTCCGGACACAGGTAGCGAACCAATCTTCTTGAGGCTTTCCCTCATCATGGCGGCTGTAGGTTCTTAGGTATGTAACCTCTCCAAAGCCACCGAAGCCGAATTCGTAGGAGTTGTTTTCTCGGACTTCATTCAGAAGGGAGAAGGAGAAGTTGAATGTCTCTTTTACTAGCATAGGTCGTTCTCTCTTAGGTTCAGATTCTGAAAACAGAGTTGGATTGTTTGTTATCTTCTCCAACCATCATAGAACTCTTGGGCCATCATCCCAAGCATGAACATGAAGGCTGCGAGCATACCCTCTACTAACATTCCCAGAGCAAACTCCGCAGCACCTGCAAAGACTGCAACAGTGAATGATCCCCACACCCATTTGAGCTTGAAAATGATTATCCCGAATTTAAACTGAAATACGTCGTGTTTGTGCCATCTTAGTATTCTGGATCGTACAGAATAGAAATGACTCAGCTTGCCAGCTGTAGACCAATACTCAAACCCTTTTGGTAATTGTAGTTGTCGTTCTATTCGAGTCATTTTGCTTCTCCCTCTACCTCAACCACGTTTCTGATAGTCCCGTTCTTATCTACCTGATACGGGACACCGCTTGGCTTCACGTACTTGCTGTTCATCTGGATAGATTCTGGATGGAAGTTACCACCACGCTCAAGAAAGGTAGCAATCCTATGCTTGTTAGGAGTGTTTGGAGATCTCATCCTCTTTCTCCACCTCTTGCCTGGATTAGCTTTCTCCCATCTTTTAACTAATCCCATGCCTCTCTTAGTTTTGAGTCGAGGTCTTAACCCCTTTGCTCTACAGCTTGCCATCTTCTCCTCCTTCGCGGATTTTAGTTCCAGAGATAGCTTCTACTTCTTCTGGCATTTCTATCTCTCGTATGCCATAACCTACACCACGACCATAACAGATTTCAGAGAAGTCTGGGATAATAATGACCTTAACTTGTGAGCCCCAAGCCTTCATCTTATTTTGGATGTCTGCAACTCGTCCATAAGCAGAGACAGGGTTTTCTACATTTACTTCTGTGTCTCGAATAGCTATTATTACTTTCTTTTCATCCTTCAAGGCAGTCTCAATAAGAGCTTTGTGACCAGCATGGAAGGGCTGCCAACGTCCAATGAAAAGGGATGGTTGTTCTTTTTGTTTAGGCATCTCTTTTAGCTCCTCTTAAAGCTGCATTAATATCATGAAGTCTTTGTGCATCCTTAGATGTCATAAGATATGAGTGACCATCTTTTCCAGGGTAATAAACTAAACAGTGTCTACAACCCATTTTTCCAGTAGTAAAACAAACTCCCTCCCAATCATTCGGGAGAAGCTGCGCACTACAATTCTCACATGATCTTAATAGCCAAGTTCTTTTACGAAGATAGTTATCTCTACTCAGATCTATCATTGCTGACTTCCTCTCCACTTGTCTTGGATATTCCCACTGGACTCCCGATTTCCCTAGATCTCCCATCTTTTTTACTTGCCTCCCAATTAGTGATTGCTGTTTCAATTCTCTCCATTTTCTCCTTAGCCCAAGAAGCATTTAAGATACTGTCCTTCCTGGTGAGATCATCAAAGATTTTCTGGTATCGCTTCATAGCTCGAGATGCTTGCTCATCTGATGTTATCTCATAAGGAGTAAGAGGCTTTGCAGCATCCACAAGGATTCTATCAACCTCACTGGCTGATCTTGGAGATTGTGGGTAGTCTTTCCTAGGCATGTCTTAACTCCTTCTTGAAAGACAACGGAAGAGTCTCTCTTTATTTATCATTTTAAAGAGAGCAATGATTCGGGTTATGTCAATGGTCTGAGCGGGCATAGCATCAGGATCTTGGACACGAACTTCCCACTTACTATACCCTAGCTTCCTCGCAACCTCCTTACCTTGTGCCCGGATATGAGCTGGGATATATGGCTTACCTCTTTCTATTCTTTTTCTGATATAATACCGCTTAGCTCGCTTGGCATTCCCAGTCATTTCAGCAGAGGCTTTCTTGTGAGTCTGTAGTAGAAGTCCCTGCTCTGCAAGGATCTTATTTATGAGAGTTGTCTTACCAGAGCCCCTCCCAACAGAAGGAATAACTATTGCTTTCCGTCCTGCCTCAAGTGGAGTTTCTAGAGTAGCCTCAGAGATAATCTCTTTCTCTCTTTTATCGAGACCCCTCAGCCTTCTTTCTTCTATTGCTATGATATCTTCCTCAGTTTTCATACTCGCTCTCCATCCCGAGTTATATTAATACCTGGCTCTCCACCACCTTCTTTCTGTCCATTTAGCCCTTCCTTCTCTTTCCTGAAAAACCCACTTAGCATAAGATCGTTAAGTGGGTGCATCCTAGTCCAAGATGGGCTGGTAGTGAATCTCTGCTCAAAATCATCTACTAGAGTCTCTGATGTCCCTTTAGGCTTCGCACTTAATCTTGTCGGGTCTCTCTCAGGGGGATAGTGTGTAGTGAGACCTTGTCTATGAGCCACCCCCTTAAAAGTGAGTAATTCCAAGCCCATTCTATAGTCCTCCCTTTAAAGTATTTTATTATGGGAGCTGTTCTCTCTACGACTTTACCATTTGGTGTTGTCTCAAAGCCTGCTACAAAGAATGGTGAGACTATTCTATATAAGTCCATCTTCCGACCTTATATTTAGACCTGTCTGTGAAGTTAACAACTTTCATTACATGAGTAGGTGCAGATTTCCAAGAGACATCAGGTGGGAAGAATCTAGCTAGGTTGTAGAGAGATTTCTTGACTTGGTTTAGTCCCTTCTCTTCCTCAGTGAGAGTGATTGATCTCTTTCTCACTGAGACTGCTATATTCCCAGGGAAACTAAAGACCTTAGCCTCACTACAATCTAGACCAGCTAAGACCATCCTGTAAAGTAAGACCTCAGGTGTGAATACATTTACATGGCCTATTACAATTCCATCGGTGTAGTCGAAGGGAGGAACTATGATAGTGAGGAGACCATTATCTTTTGTGTGATTAACTAACTTATCTAGGAAGGTCTGAGGATTTAGTTGATGCTCGAATGAGTGACTACAAAAGACATGATCGAAGGGTTTGTTGATAGTAGTATAATCCATAAAGTCCATTTGAAGATAAGTCCCGAAGTCTCTAGGATCATTAAGATCACCTGGAAGGAAAGGCCCACCGTGAGTCCAATCATTGAGGTCTATCATTGTCACCTCACAGCCCTTATTTTCGTGAGCTATTTCTGCACAGAGAGCTGGACCACAACCTACGTCAAGGAGTGTGGAATTTTCTTTAATCTCGGTGTCAAGTAGATATCGCATTACACTAGTTGGCATTTCTATCTCCTTGGGTTGTGTTCATCTGGTGGGTTCACTTTTTGAATTGTAGTTAGTTATCACTAAAACCATTAGGTGGCCCACCTGGAATATCCTTCCAGACAGATTCTGGACTATTACTCTCTATCCTTGGTAGAAAGACCTCATATTGTAAGAAGTATCTCTCGACTAGGACACTATAGTTATATGGTAATCTCTTCCTTCCCTCCATAATAGTTTCTCTTTTATCCCATCTCAGGTTCATTGTTCAATCTCCAATCTCAAAAGGATCCTCTCTCGAAGAAAAAGACATGGGTGGGGGGCCTTAGTCGGGCCAAGACAGATAGAGCCGTTCTTTTATCCATCTCTAACTTTATCCTCCCACTCATGCCTTCAACCGTCACAGCCATCACAACCATCCAAGGAGTCTAGTGTGATGGTTAAGAGTACCCCATGTGGTGGATGGGTATTGTGTAAAAGTAGGGACAAGGGGGCTCTATATTTTTTTTTTTTTTTTTTTTTTTTTTAGACACTCCCTCCCTCTTTTTTCCAGAGCTTCTTTATAGTCCTACACAAGCGCACCGCGCCGGGTGGTGCTCTAGACCATCACACTAGACGGCCCTAATGGTTATGACGGTTTTCACATTTTAGACGCCATCTTACCTGATATTAAGGGGATTGTCAATAATGTAGGCCGATTTTTATTA
>SDBT01000325.1_pt1 | contig 73321 bp, 67 predicted proteins | sample 2277101 | NCBI WGS metagenome assembly SDBT01 (sample SAMN10404973, study PRJNA504765) | marine sediment metagenome | isolation source: marine sediment core GS10_PC15, 103 cmbsf | place: Arctic Ocean: Southern Knipovich Ridge | collected 2010
CCATATCATTAATAAGCAGGAGAATTTCGCCAATTTTAATTTGGTCTTTTTTGACTTCCTTATTGGAGCCACCTTCCCCCTTAACCATTTTGGGATTAACATAACAGATGTCTGGATTAACCCCATATTTTTTCTGATAATACTGAGCAGCCCGTTCAACCTTATCGGGGATGCTGGTCTTTTTATCATTATCAAACCATAACATGCCAATATCCATTAAGACCTCCCTGCCAATGTGATCCTCACAACCATAAAAGGTATTTCAATTATAGAGAATAGAACATATGTTCTATTCTTATTATATCCAATATTTTAAATTTTACAAGAGCAGTTTCAAAACAATCTTCAGCGAACCGATGAAGGGGACCTCCGGCTCAAACAGTTTATAATGAGTGCATGGCAAAATCATATACACAATACATTTGTCAGGATTGCGGCTATACAAATCCGCGATACCTGGGTCGGTGCCCGAACTGCGGAAACTGGGACACCATGGCGGAAGAGCAAATTGAAAAAAGCCCCTCACCTGGATCTGCCCCATCTTCCCGTTATACTGCAACATCTGTGCCGCGATCGATTCAAGATATCGGATCAGAACAGGACTTCAGGATCTCTTTAAAGCACCAGGAATTTTCCCGGGTGCTGGGAGGTGGGCTTGTGCCAGGGTCAATAAATCTAATAGGTGGAGATCCCGGAATTGGCAAGTCAACCCTCCTTTTGCAAGTTGCCCTGGAGCTGGCAGAAAAGATCAAAATTTTGTATGTATCCGGGGAGGAGTCAGAAAGACAGATCAAAATGCGGGCTGACAGACTGCACCGGGATCAGGATGGCAATTCGCTTGATTTGCCCGAAAATCTATTACTGGTCACCGAAACTAACCTGGACTTAATCCTGGATCATGCTGAAAAAATCGAACCGACCCTGCTGATCATTGACTCCATTCAAACAAGTTATTTACCGCAGCTGGTTTCTTCTGCAGGCTCCGTTTCCCAGGTTCGGGAATGCGCCTCTCAATTAAGGGAATACGCCAAGAGAACTGGAACCAGCGTCTTTTTAATTGGCCATGTCACCAAAGAAGGAACCATTGCCGGGCCCAGGGTCCTGGAGCACATTGTTGATACTGTCCTTTTTCTGGAAGGTGATCGTTATCAGGCCTATCGGCTGCTGCGCTCTGTCAAGAATCGCTACGGAGCAACCTCAGAAGTTGGTGTATTCGAAATGCGCGAGAACGGCATGATTGAAATCTCTAATCCGTCAGAGGCTTTTCTTGCGGAACGCATGATCAACACTCCCGGATCAGCCATAGCGGTCACCATGGAAGGGACCCGCCCAATCCTGGTGGAAATTCAAGGTTTAACCAATCCTACAACTTTCGGCAATCCCCGCCGTACTCCGAATGGAATTGAATTTAACCGGCTGTTATTAATATCCGCGGTTTTGACCAGGCGAGCAGGGATTTCCCTGATCGATCAAGATGTATTTGTAAATGTTGTCGGAGGATTGAAAATAAGCGAGCCCGCTGCGGATCTGGCTGTAGCTACAGCCATTGCCAGCTCGATGCGCGATGTCCCTGTCAAAGCAGACTCCATTTTAATTGGCGAGATCGGTCTTTCCGGAGAATTGAGAATGGCCAGCCGGATGAGCGACCGCCTTGGTGAAGCCGCCAAGCTTGGTTTCAAAACCGCGATCATGCCCAAGCGCCTGAGGAGCGGGGTGATTAGCTGGCCAAAAGAGCTTAAGGTTATTGAGGTCCGATCTTTGAGCCAGGCATTAAAAGAAGCTCTGGTTAAAAAAATAACATGAGTGGCAATCCATCCAATTTTAAAATAGGTGATCTGGAGATCACTGGCGACCTGGTTCTGGCTCCCATGGACGGCTATACCAGCTGGCCCTTTCGCTCACTCTGCCGGGATCTTGGATCAGCAATCAGCTATACGGAATTCGTAAAAGCTGAAGATGTCCTGCAGCGCCCCCATTTCATTAAGGAAAAAATCCATTTCACTGAATCGGAACGGCCAGTATTCTTTCAAATTTACGGGAACAATCCGGAAACCATCGTAGAGGCAGCCTTGCAGCTTCAGGAGGCAGGGCCAGATGCGATTGATATCAACATGGGCTGCCCCAATCGATCTATTGCCCGCAGGGGCGCCGGTGCCGGATTAATGCGGACCCCCAAAAAAGCTGCCCGGATCATGAAATCCCTGAAATCCGCCCTGGAGGTTCCGGTCACTGCCAAAATCCGCCTAGGATGGCAGGATTGCCAAAACGGATTACTTCTGGCCCGGATCGTTGAAGAATATGGGGGCTCGCTGATTGCTGTTCACGCCCGCTCCAAAGAACAGGGACACCAGGGGGATCCTGATCTTGCCGCACTGGCAGAGATCAAGGAGACATTAAGTATTCCCGTGCTGGGCAATGGGGGAATACTCAACACAAATGATATCCAATCTATGAAATATGCCACGGGCTGTGATGGGGTGATGATCGGACGGGCTGCTGTCCTTAACCCCTGGATTTTTTCTGGCCTTGATAGAGAAAATATTCCCCCTGCCAGAGTTCAAGAGACATTATTAGAGCATTTGGATCGCTCACTGTCGTTTTATGGGTCAGAAAACGGTTTGGTTTTTTTTAGGAAATTCGCAGCCGGGTACCTAAAGCCTTATGATTTAAACCAGGAAACACGGAGAGAGCTGCTGACAGAGATTAATGTGGGGGAGTTTAAGACTAAGATCAAATCGATTTTCAAATCACTTGTTTACTAATTGTCATTGCGAGGAGTCCTGAGCGGAGTCGAAGGATGACGCGGCAATCTCCTTGTTAGTTGAGAATCTGTTTTAAGTCGCTTGTCGAAGGGCTCAGGAAAGGAGATGGAAGACCGAATTATTTCGCTCGAGGGAGAGCACCAGCTCTTCCGGACACAATACTCGCAGGAGCTGGGCTTTCGTCAGAGCCCAAGACGGGCACTCCTGCTAGAGCGTTATAGATAACAGAAGATTGCCACGACAACCTGCGGTTGTCTCGCAATGACAGTTAAGACTAAGCCTACTTCTCATACTCAAGCCAGGCAGATGGCCGGGAGGATTCCTGTCCATCCTGGCGTTTGACCAAAGTGAGATATTCTTCCAAGACCGACAGATCCGATTCGCCTGCTCCATGACCAGGACCGGGACCTAATTTCAAATGCGCATACAAGAGCAAGCTTCCCCCGGGCGTCAACAACTGGGAAATGTTTCCGGCATAACGTACGACATCTTTTCCTCTAAAGCTGTGGAAACATCCAATATCCAGAACCAGATCAAATAATTCTTCCTGCGGTTGATAGACCAGGACGTCGGCTACCAAATAGTTTATATTATCCTCAAAACCTGTCCGTTTGGCTTTTTTGCGGGCAGCCCTGATGGCTTTGGCAATATAATCAACTCCAGTTGTCTGCCAGCCATAACTGGCTATGGTCAGAGTGTTTGTCCCCGTACCGCAGCCCAGATCCAGCGCGTTTCCGGGAGGATGGTTTTTAAGGAATTCGTAAACTTCCGGAGGAGTAATCCCAGTGTCCCAGGGTGGATTATTCAGCCAGTATAGGATTGTAAAAAATAATTTCCCAGTCATAGATAATATTGTCTTTTTAATCTGGGTTCTTCTAACTTTAGAGCTCTAAATCAAGATACTCCGCCAACTCAGCCAGGGCTTGTTCTCTGTATTTGAATTGGACCGCATTGATGCCAGCTTTGCGGGCCGCAACGATATTTTCAGTAAAATCATCGATAAATAACAGCTCTGCCGGGTCCTGATCGAGAGATTCGATCACCTTCTTAAATATTTCCGGGTCAGGTTTATATGTTTTCAATTCTGCTGAAATGAAGATCTGATCAAAGATCCCATCAATTTCCCACAGATTGATCAACATTTCCCTCAAGTCATCCCAGGCGTTGCTCAACAAAACAGTTTTATATTCTCCCCGCAGGCTTCTGATAAACTCTACCAGCTGCTTGTCCAAAGAGTCTCCCGCCCAGAATTCATCCCCGAACTCAGGAAAGGTTCCAGGCGGCAGACCCAATTCTCTTAAGACAGTTTCTTTATGCTCCTCAGCAGTTATTTCACCGCGGGTTGCCATCTCGGCGCTTTCGCAGCCGTAAACAAGGGCACTGAGGTCTTCATAGCTCATATCAAATTTTTCAGCCAATTTGGTTCGAGGCTCTTTATTATCGGTCCTCACCAATACTCCACCAAGGTCGAATATCACGGTTTTTATCATATCAGATCCTTTTAAGCCCACAATTACTCTTCTGATGTCTCCAATCCTGTGACACTTACCTCTTTCCCGGGACGAAGTTCTTTTTCATACATGTCATACTGGCGCAAGACAAACATGCCCGCTTTTTTATAAAGGTCTGTAGCCCCGGTAAGGGATTCAGCATCTACACCAAGGTCGACCTTGGTTATTCCGCGCTTGTAATACTCGCCAAAAGCATGCTGAAGCAATGCCAGAGCTATTCCCTGACGCCTCCAGGCGCGTTTTACGCCCAGACTGGACACAAAACCAGTATCCCTATCCTCGGCACCGTAGCGGCGGCAAAGGCAAATTGCTACCACTTCCTCTCCGGCCACAGCCAGGAACCACAGGGAAGGATCATAGGAATCATCTCCAGACATATGGTGCATGAACTTTTCAAAGCCTTCTTCAGGATCTTCTTTTACGAATCCAAAATGATCCTGGAATGCTTCTTCATCCACTTCATAGACTGTCCGGGCATCTTGGTCTGGATTATACAAACGCATAGTTACCCCTTCCGGCCAGATCGGTGCCGCAGGTGCTTCACCCATATCGATCCGCATCCGGAAGCTGTGACGAATATATTTCATACCGGCTGCCAGTTTGGCTTTGCCTGAAGATTCGACAACATGATTGGATTGAGAACGGATAGATACTCGAAGTTCAGGATCAACCCGGTCAAAGACTTGAAGCGATCTCTCCTCCGCCCAGGCTAACAGATAATCTTCCAGTCCCAGATTTTCCTGGTCAGGATCTACAGAAAACCAGACATAGGGGTGGACCGGCGGATTGTATTCGTCCCAGACCTTTACCAAACCTGCCAGCTTCCCATTCCTGTCCTCTACCAGATGAACACTTTTAGTGATATCAAACCCAGGGATTTCGTACTCATTCCTTAATCGCTGCAAGGAGAATCCTGGAACCCCATGATAATGAAGTGATTTTTTTTCCTCCAGTTGATGGATCTGGGGCAGATCTGCCATACTGGCCATTCTGCCGGTATATTTTTCTGATAATTCTATTTTCATTTTCATATCTTCTTCATTTTATCCTGTTTCAAGCTCAGGCGGTTGCTAAGCCGGGGTCCAGTCCTTGTCGTGGCTTTTCCTGAGCCCTAAAAATCCCGGAGCAGCTATCAGGCCCAATATGGAGCTTCCGTACCAAACCCAATTTGGATCCCCGTAATCCATTATTAGGCCTGCCAGTAAAGGCCCGATCATCCAGGGAATCATCCACGAAAATCCCATCACACCCGAGTAACGTCCCCGCATATCCTCTGGTGCAGCTTCCCCTACATAAGCCTGGGCGACCGGGATAATGACCATCTCTCCTATCGTGATGATCACCATCGCCACCATAAAGGACAAGTAGGCGGACACAAAGCCATACATGCCAAATCCAATCACATATAAAAGCGATCCCAAAGCCAGGATGAGCATGGGCGGATGCTTTGATATTTTCCTGGTGATCATAAACTGGAACAGGACCACCATGCCAGCGTTCAATGTCATCAACCAGCCGTAACCTGATTCTGGAATTCCATGCACATCCCGCAAATAAACTGATAACGTGCTGTACATCTGGGAATAAACGATCGTGGCAATGGTTGAAATGATCACAAAGAGCATAAATTTACGGTCTTTCAGGACAATTCCATACCCAATAAAGGTTTTCTTAAATCCTTTTTTATCTACTTCTTCGACACTCTCATCCGGTTTGCTTTCTTCCACGACCAGATAGACGATCAGCGCTGTGATTAAACTTGTCACTGTATCAGCGATGAACAGGATCAAGTAGGAATAGGAAGCAATAAAACCGCCGATTGCCGGACCAATCGCAACTGACAGGTTCATGGCGACACGCATAACGCCAAATCCCTCTGTTCTTTTCTTTTCCGGCAGAATATCTGTCAGCATGGCCTGGTGGGCAGGTCCAGCTGCTGTAGCGAACAAACCGGATATTACTCCCATAACATAAAACCATTCCAGCTGCTGGACAAAACCCATAGTTAAGCTGGTCAGGGCGCTGACAATCAGTCCCATGATGATCATGCCTTTTCTGCCCAGGTAATCTGTTAAAGCACCGCCGATCATATTTCCAAACATATCAGCGAATGAGAACAGGGCAAATAAAAGGCCAACTTCCGTCATGCCCACCTGGAATTTCTTTGTAATGTAGAGCGCGAAAAAAGGAAAATTTCAATGCTCCACCAACACGGTCAATGAAGTTGGATCCAACAACGATCCAAAACTGTTGGGGGTATTCCCTATAAATCGCTCCTGCTCTTTTGATGGAGTTACTGAATAACATCTTATTATCCTTGTAATGCAGGTGTTGACGCTCCCTAAATCAAAACAGGCCGCGGTTTAACCCGGGACCTGTTTTGATTCAAAAAAAAGCCCCGGGGCTGGACAATCTCCCGGAGCTTCAGGCATGTCAATATATGACAAACTCAAGCAATGGGAAACCTCCCAGATAAATCTGCGTATTCGCAGGAAAAACCTTTTTTCACATTGAGCATGTTCATAAATCCTCGATCTGTTTGATTAAACAGAGCTTAGTGTAACACCCATAAAAAAATGGTCAAGAAAGAGGTGGATTGTTTTCGCCCTCTTTTCCGAATAATATCAAGCATTGTATAAGAAATTTCCGATATGTGGCGGTGATTATTTTTATGGGGATAATGGTCATGGTATGATAGGTTTTCACCAGGTATTTATCTTGGAGGATCTTTTATGAGCACAATCAAAAATCGACGGGAGGCCTCGGCCTGGCAGAAGAAATATGACTCTCTGGCCCCTAAGATTGGAGACAAAGCCCCTGATTTTGAACTTCGAGATATCCGGGGAGAAAACCCCATCAGATTAAGTGATTTCCAGGGGCAAATGCCAGTTGTTTTGATCTTCGGAAGTTTCACCTGACCCCCTTATGTCAAGGGGACCGTGAGTCTTCACAACATTTATCAAGAATTCAATAAGCAGGTCAAATTTATTAAGGTTTATATCCGGGAAGCCCATGCAGTGGACGGCTGGTGGTTTGGCAAAGGATTTATAAATATCTTATTAAGGCTCTCTGGTTCCAAAGTTTCCTGGAATATCTATGATCCAAAAACCATCCAGGAGCGCAGGCAAGCTGCCGTCGAATGTGAACAATCGCTCCAGTATGGGGTCAAGACCTATATTGATGAGATGGACGACGGTGTCAATAAAGCCTATGGGGCCTGGCCCACGCGTTTATATTTGATAAACGAGGGTGGAATCGTGGCCTATGCCGGGGGACTGGGTCCCTTTGGATTCAAACCCGGTGCGTTAAGAAGTGCAGTCCAGCAGCTTGTATCTGAGGAAATTATTGCATGAGCGAATTCATCATGAATGAAGACCCATCTCCGCTGGAACGAAGAGCGGACGAGCTCAGAGCAGAAGTCTTGTCTGCTGAACCCAACCGCCTGGCCGATCTGACTGGAACCCGGTATCAGGAGGGAAATGACGGCTCAGCTTTTGAGTTTCTTTACTGGGGAAATCCTATCCTGCTATCCAGCGAGGATTATATTGCCAGGAACCTGGAATCCGGTCAACCTTTACCAGCTATTCATCAGGCAATGATCCTGTACTACTACAATTCTTCCAATAATTCCTCCCCGGCCGGAAAATGGATTTCATTTTCAGAACTAAAGGATGGCCAATTTTACAATGCTGCCTTCCAGGGCTACACATCTAATAAACTCTTCCAGCACTTTGAGATGGATTACGAAGGTTTTGAACACAGGTGCCTTGAATTAAACGGGGAAAAAACCAGCTTTGGCGATGGCGCCTTTCGCTTCCAGATCCTTCCCAGAATTGCAATCCTGACCGTGTATTGGAAAGGGGATGATGAATTCCCCCCTTCCTACAATATATTGTTCGAAGATATTGCTGATTATCATTTACCCACTGATGCGTGCGCCATTCTGGGAAGCATGCTGACAGGAAAACTTATCTCAGAATACAGCTAATCAGGTAAAAACACCTGGGGCGTCAAGGAGTATTGTTATGAAATTAGCAATCAGCGGTAAAGGCGGAGTCGGGAAAACAACCCTGTCGGCCCTTTTAGCCCAATATTATGCGGATCAGGGAAAAGATGTACTTGCGGTCGATGGAGATCCCTCACCCTGCCTGGCAGGTGCACTGGGATTACCAACGGAACTACGTGATAAATTGCATCCCATAGCTGAGATGGATGAATTGATTGAAGAGCGTACCGGCGCAAAACCCGGCGCATCGGGAGGGTTTTTTACGATCAATCCCCGCGTCGACGATATCCCGGAACGATTTAGTGTCACCCACAGGGATGTTAGGCTGCTGGAGATGGGCAGTGTTGATCTGGGCGGATCTGGCTGTATATGTCCGGAAAGTGCCATGTTAAAGACTCTCTTCACACATTTATTATTCCGGGATGATGAAGTTCTGATCCTGGATATGTATGCCGGTGTCGAACACCTGGGAAGGGCAACCGTTGATTTCGTGGACGCCATGATCGTTGTTGTTGAACCTACCCAGCGCAGTCTGGGAACAGCTGCCCAAATAAAAGACCTATCTCATGATATCGGTTTGAAACGTCTCTGGTTAGTGGGCAATAAAGTTCGTACCGAAGAAGAAAGGAAATTCCTGGAAACAGAATCTCCGGGGCTGCCTTTGCTGGGCACTCTGCCCATGGACCTAGGAGTATTGGATGCTGACCGGCTGGGCATACCGGTTTATGACCATGTGCCGTCATTAAAAAATGCTACAAAAGCTATCGCAGAAAAATTGACGGAACCTTATCCAGAAGATTAATTAGAGGAGTAAGCTGTATATGACCACCACCATCGCTCTGGCTGGAAAAGGCGGGACAGGAAAAACAACCGTCTCAGCCATGATTATCAAATATCTGATCCAGAAACAAACTTCGCCTATCCTGGCAATAGACGCTGATCCCAGCGCCAACTTAAATATGGTTCTGGGAGTGGACCTGGATTGGACAGTTGGGGCGATCCGGGAAGATATGTTAAAACAAGTTCAAGGTTCTCAAAATGTTACTGGCGCTGCCAGGGGCAGTGTTGGCGGGGGAATGTCGAAACATGATTACCTTGATTATGAAATCCGTTCATCCCTGATAGAGAGTGAACGTTTCGATTTGATTGCCATGGGGCGCTCGGAAGGACCCGGATGTTACTGCGCCGTAAACCACAATCTGAGAGATATCCTTGATAAACTCAGCGGTAATTATCCCTATGTGGTGATGGATAACGAAGCTGGTATGGAACACCTCAGTAGAAGGACCACCCAGGACGTGCAGCATCTGTTCATCATCAGTGATCCCACTCACCGGGGTGTGGTAGCGGCAAAGAGGATCGTGGAGTTAAAGGATGAGCTTGAGATCAAGGTTGAGAATGCCTACTTTATTCTCAATCGAGTCCCTAGCGAGATCCCAGCTCCCCTCCAGGACCTGATTGACACCCTGGAGGTTCCCTTCCTGGGATCGATTCCCCTGGATGATAATGTCATGAATTATGATATCAGTGGAAAACCGCTGATTGAACTGGAAGATTCCTCACCGGTATTCCAGGCTGTATCAGATATTCTGGACCAAACCCTGGGATTATAAGATAAGGATGCGGGATCCTGAAAGTTATCAAGATCCCGCATTTTAATTTTATAATCAAGGATTTAGTACATCATAGGGATCTCGCATCCTATACAATAAAAACAAGAAAAGAGTTCCGTAATTAGGAACTCTTTTCTTTATCTCTCATTTCTTTTTAGCAGGTTTTTTGCGGTTCTTGATCAACCCCCAATAAATCATCGCTCCCGCAGCTCCGGTCAGGAAAGCGCCGAATGCGCCCGGGGTGAGGTTTCTGCTCATCATAGCAACAAAAACTAGAAACACACTATAGACTATGCTTTGAAGCTGCCAGGTCTTGTCTGGGTGATTAATAACAAAAAGTGTGAACCAGCCGGTGGTAATTCCAAATAATACTAAACCCAGGACCTGGACAAAGATGCCGATAATTTCTGCAACATTATAAAAAGTATCCATAAATCATGCTCTCCTTTGTCGATAAATGGGAATTGTTAATCGGCTGCTTCAACTGAAACTTCAGGGAAAAATTGATTAATTGTTCCCTGAACCCAGCCTTTGAGAGTTGATGTGGAGAGGGGGCAACCAGTGCAGGCTCCGCCGAGTTTTACCTGAACCACATCTCCCTTGAATGAGACCAGCTCCGCTGAACCTCCATGATATTGTTCAATATAGGCGCTGATGCTCTGAATCAGGTTATCCATTTGTTCGACTCGAAGATTATTTTCAATCTCTTTCATACTAAACACCCTCCAGTTCAGGTATTATTCAATCCCCGATGAAGCAATTCCACCACCTGCTCATGTGTTCCGCGCAGGCGCTGCGCAATAACACTTGCCAGCCGGTTGAGTATAAGTATACCTGTTTCAGGATGTTCCTGGCAGAGAGTTTTTAATTCTTCCCCATCCATTCTAATAAAATGACCGCATTCGGTACAAATAGCTGATGATGTGTAACTTGCGCTCCCCAGTGCTGATGACCAGCCGAATACACCACCTTGATCAACTTCAGATACAGTTAAGACAGGACCATCTTCAGGGTTAAACTGGATGGATACCTTGCCATCCATCACAAAGAATAGGTAGTCAGCTTTGTCACCCTGCCTAAAGATAACCTGTTCTGTCTCATACCGAACATCTTCAATTAATGGACGTAAAAGGTCAATTTGATCTTTTGAAAATCCTTCTAATAACGCAAATTGATCAACCAGGTCCATACCCATAATAACCTCTTGTGTTAGGCTTTGATTTCTCTGGAAATCCCCCAGGGAACAAATACTTAGTTCCAATATTGGATTTACTATACTCAAAAGGCGGGATGATGTTTAGTGGAAAAACTCACAAAAGTTGGGACATTTATCACTCTCTCGATTATTTTTCCCCTGATCCGTTCCATTAAAACAGGAAACACCGGGAAATCCCTGTGTTTTTTCTCTCAAGGTATATGCTCCTGTTTAGCCCTGCATCATCAAAGCAGCCGCTCTGCGGCCTATTTCTACCGCGAAATTGGTTCCCCTGTCCCAGGGATACACCTGACTCATGCTGGCAAAATACAAGCCCGGCAGGGGTGTTTCCAGGGGTGGAATATTCTGAGAATGATTCAACTCCGGAACAGGTTGGGCATACTTTGTGCGGTATAACCAGGATTTTTTTACCCAATCGGGATCAAATTCCGGGTTGAGTTTTTTCAAGGAAGGTAAAAACTCCTCCAGAATTTGTTCTTTTGTCATACTAAAGTAAGGGTGGTTGGCATCCCTGTAATCACCGCAGTAAATGATGTGATCCCCCCCAAAATATTCCGGGGACAGGTAATTGGTGTGCTCCACCACTGCCAGGAAGGGATATCCCTGGTCTTTGGGTATGTTAAACCAGTAGTAACCGTCTTTTGAAAGCTGATGTTTCAACGACAAGGTGAGAACAATCGCACCCATGCTCTTGAGATTTTTTATGCCGGCCTGATATGATTCCGGCAGCGATGGCACCAGTTTCGATAACAAACCAGGAGAAGTTGTCACCAGTATCTTATCAAAATTCTCGGATCCCTGCGGCGAGGTAATCAACAGGTCTCCGGTGATCTCCTCGGCTGGAGTTGATAGGCGCAACTCCACACCCATTTTTTTCAAAACAGCGGCAAAGTCGTCCGCAAAAGCCTGGAAACCTCCCCGGTAAGTACCCAATTTTGAGGTCCTGGCATGAATCCTAGCCCACATCCACGCCATATTCACATCCTGATAATGGTCCCCAAATTTTCCCTTCATCATCGGTTCCCACATTGTTTCGTAGACTTTATTCCCGGCCCACTTTCTCATCCAGGCATCAACAGTGGTTTTTTCAAGAACCTGCCAGTTATTCGTCAGCCGGAGGTACAAGCCAACCAGGCCAAAACGGATTTTGTTAATTCCCCAGCCAAGACCAGGAAAGAGCATAGCCTGAAGGATGGAATCAAATGGATAAAACTTCTCGTTATGGGGCATCACTGTGAATGGTCGGGGAAAGAGAACCTTATCCGAGAAACCCAACTCCTCGATTAAACCCAACATGTGCTGGTCTGACGCGAACCAATGGTGGTAGTAAGCTTCCACTGACCAATCCCAGCCTTCCTCCTTAAAACCAATTGCCAGGCCTCCCGGACGGTCGTTAGCTTCATAAATAATGACTTGATGTCCAGCGCGTGCGAAGTCGTACGCGGCAGATAAACCCCCATATCCCGCGCCAATTACAGCAATTTTCATTGATTGTCCTTAAATAGGGAAATTAGCCAAATTGCCTGGCAAGGCGGCCGGCCAACACCTGGAGCTTAAGCCATTCCTGGCGGATGACATACAGCATAGCCAGGGTGCGCAGCCAGCGCAGTTCACATTTGGGATTGGCGGCCAGCTGTTCAAAGACTTCCAATGCCTCGTCATCAGTCCGCCGGGATTTGGAATATTCATGGGCAAGCTGGATCAAATAGGAAGCCCGCTGGACCCGTAAACGCTGGGAAACATCCGCTTTTTCTCTCTCGCTTTTGACAATATCGCCAACCCGTTTTACCGCGTTGTTCAATTGATATACTGTGAACGGTTTTACCAAATATTCCCGGGCGCCGACATTCATGGCAGACCTGAATGATTGATTGTCATCCTCTGCAGAAATGATCACACAGGCCATAGTGGGAAAGATTTTGTGCATTTCCTGAAAGGCTTCAAATCCATTCATTTTCGGCATATTGATATCAAGCAAAGCGATATCCGGCTGATGTTTTTTAGCCAAATCTACCGCCTCTTGACCGTCGTGTGCAATAGCAACGATATCAACCATGGGGTTGTCTGCCAACATTAACCTGGTGTTGCGCCGCGTTTCCAGAACATCATCCGCAATCAAAACCCGGTAGAGAGATTTTTTTTGTGCCTGGTTCATGGTTCGTACTCCTTAGCAAGTACACTCCATCATCTTTAAAGTGCCTTGCAGTAATTATACTTCCTAATTCAAGCATCTTCGTCAGAAACACTCTCACGATCGACTACTTCTCCTCCCTGCCAGCGAATTCCTTCCCTGATCATATAGTAGGCGCCCAGCATTGTGATTGGCAGCCAGAGAGCTGCATGTAATACCAGTGTGTAACCTGCAGCAATGCCCTGGTCAACTCCAAAAGCGCTCAGCACTGCGATACCAGGCGCGTCAAAGGTTCCAATATATCCTGGAGCTGAAGGGATGGTAGTAGCCAGGTTAACGATACCGTTCATCAGCATTAATGCGAAAAAACTAACCTCGAAATCAAATGCCTGCATCACAAACCAGTATTTCCCTGTCTCCAGCATCCAGATCACAATCGATGTCAGCAGGACCATCAAGGCTTCCCGGGGAGAGCGAAGAGATTCAAGTCCACTGATAAATTTACCAATAATGTCCCGGACCCTCTCTCTAATTTTCTCCGGGAGAATTATCCCGGTAAGTCTGGTAATCACCTTTTCTGCCGTAGCAGGAAACATGGCTGCCAGAATAAAGATCAGTAATGCCCCCAGAAATGCCCCCGCTCCCCATAAAGCTAGAGTCTGAATATTGCCAATAAATCCGGAAGTGCCTGTCAATGTTGCCAACTCGGGAAGATTCAGGAAAACAAATCCCAGCATAACCACGCCATCAAAGATCCGTTCGATAATAACCGTTGCCAATGAAGCTGAAATAGGGATTTCTTCTTTTCTCTTTAAGACAACAGCCCGTAATACTTCTCCAGCTCTGGCCGGGTAAATATTATTTCCCATATAACCTATGGCAACGATGGGGAACATCTTCCGTGTTGAAACTGGTTTAATGGGACGGAGCAAGTAGTGCCAACGCCAGGATCGGACCCAAACACCGATGAAATAAACCCCCACTCCAGGTAACAGCCACCAATACTTGGCTGATTTCAGCGGCTCCCAGATATCGGAGAGGCCTAAACCCTTTAATGCCAGGTACAGAAATCCCCCACTCAAGGCTAATCCGACCCAGAACTGCCAGCGTTTCATGGGCTCATTCTACCATGAAGTCAGGGGCGATAATTCCTCCTGTCAAAGCTGTAAAATAGATGATTTTCCATTGAAATTAAAGAGTGCCGGCTGAAATTTTGTCCGGGAAGAACTCGATTATAATTGGCCTTATGAACTGGAAGACCTGGGTAATTTTAGGAGCGGTTGTTCTCCTGCTTTTTGTAATAACCGCCTGGCAGTTAGCTCCACGGGTTGTTTTACTTGAGCCCGGGGAGGATGAATTGCACGGGCGCCAGCCGATAATGATCAGCTTCAGCCGGTCTATGGATCCAGCCAGCGTGGAGGAACGTTTTATTTTGATGCCCTCCCTGGACGGAAATATAATCTGGAATGATGCTTATAATGAGTTATCCTTTACCCCGGCCAGATCCTGGCCAGCAGGTACATCAGTTTTAATAGAAATAAAATCCGGCTCCCGCTCAAGGTTGAGACTTCCTGCCCTGAGGGATTATCAAAACACATTAAAGATCAGCCCTTCTTTACTGATCTATATGTGGCCTGCAGCAGGACCCAGCAACCTTTATCTGGCCAACCCAGAAACCGGGGCCAGCCAGGCGTTAACGGATGAAGCTGCCGGCATCCTTGATTACACAGTGGGTCCAGATGGATTATCCATCATCTACAGCATTTCCAACGAAAATGGAACCAGTTCCATTAAATCTCTTGATCGCCAAACTGGTCTTTCAAACACCCTGCTGGAGTGTACAACTGGATTGTGCCGTTCGCCCCAAATTTCTTTTGATGGATTGCTTCTGGCCTATGAATTTATCTCCCTGGAACCGGGAACACAACCCGGCATCCGGGTCTTCAACCTCTCAGAAGATAATCAGATCGATCCCGGCTTAGAGGGTGATTATCTCGAAAAACCCCTCTGGGGGGCCTCTGGCTGGCTGGCATTCTACAACCAGAGCAAAAAAGGATATGAATTCTGGAACCCGCAAGATGAGGGAACCAGGTTTCTCCCCAACGATACCGGAGGAACAGGAAGCTGGTCGGGAGATGGGCGATATTTTGTCTCATCAGTAATACAATTTACCAGTGAAACCCTTGCTCCCCGCAGCCTGCTTCTCTTCGATATCCAGGATGAAACCATACTAGATCTGTCCCGGGGAAACTTCCTAGAGGATCTCAATCCCAGCTTTTCACCTTTTGGTTTAACTGTAGCATACAGCCGCAAATCACTTGATCCCCAAGACTGGAGTCCGGGGCGGCAGCTGTGGATAATGGATATCAATACCGGGGATGATCAACCACTAACGGACGAGGTTGATTTTCATCACACATCCTTTGCCTGGCATCCCGATGGTGACCAACTGGCATTTGTACGCTACAACCAGGCTAAACTTTCGGATCCTCCAGAAATCTGGCTGATAAACCGGGACGGTACCGAAAGCTTGCGCTTGATCATTAACGGCTTCGCCCCAGGCTGGATTCCCTAGATGGATAAAAAAGAGCTCACAGGACAAATAAAAGCAGAAGCCCGACGGCTGGGGTTCACCTTGACTGGCGTGACCACTCCGGATCCTCCTGATCATCTAGATTTCTTTCATAATTGGCTATCAAAAGGTTTTCACGCTTCCATGGACTGGATCGCTGCTGAACGATCCCTGGAAAGGCGCTCGGATCCACAGGCAATCCTGCCAGAATGCAAATCTATCCTGGTTTTGGGATCCCCTTATCCTGCGCCAAAGGGAAATCTAAAGGGTGGGAATATTGCCTCCTATGCCTTGAACCAGGATTACCATGAGGTTTTGCCAGAAAAATTAAAAAGTCTGGTAGATTTCCTGGAGGAGAAAGTTGGCCATTCAGTCCCAAATCGCTGGTATACAGATACGGGTCCCGTTCTGGAGCGAGAGCTGGCCATGCGGGCCGGGCTGGGCTGGATCGGAAAAAACACCATGCTGATCAACCGGGATCACGGATCCTATTTTTTGATTTCTGAGATCCTGTTGGGGCTGGATCTGGTTACTGATTTACCAATAACGGAGTCTTTTTGCGGCAGCTGCACCAACTGCCTGGACACCTGCCCGACCGGCGCTCTCTGGGAACCCCGTACCCTGGACGCCAACCGCTGCATCTCCTATCTGACCATCGAACACAGGGAGGAAATACCCCTTGAACTCCGTCCCCAGTTGGGGGATTGGATCTTTGGCTGCGACATTTGCCAGGTGGTCTGCCCCTGGAATAAGCCGGGGGCTGAAGCACCCTCCATCCTGAGTGAGCTGCTGCCCCGGGAAGAATTGTTAGGTATAGATTTGATTGAGGAATTGGGACTGAGCCAGGCAGATTTCAGCGCGCGTTTTAAAGGCAGTCCGATCAAGAGGACCAAACACCGGGGATATCTAAGAAATGTGGCGATTGTTCTTGGAAATCTTAAGGATCCGGCAGCCCTGCCAGCCCTGGCAGCCGCGCTGGAAGACCCTGAGCCGCTGGTAAGCACTCACGCAGCTTGGGCCTTGGGGGAAATCGGAGGGGAGGGTGCTAGAAGGTCCTTGAAAAATAGAGCAAAAACAGAATCTGATCCCCGGGTTATGCTTGAGATCCAGGGGGCATTAGAAAAGTTGTCAGACGACAGCAATTGACTCTTAATCAAAGGGGGAAATGTCCATCCTTTACAGGGAGGTATACAACGTCCATTGTTTCTACTCGGTGGGGGAGATTAAGTCCACAGTTTCCATTGATTCCATTAGTTCCATCCTAACTGCACCAAAACTGCACCAGAAAAACAATCTATCAACTGGATAGGCGATTCGTTCGGAATGATTTTTTATAAAGTCGAAGGGAGTGAAAACTATAATTAATGGTATATTCGAAATATATTAGCGTTATCTACTTTGTAATCCTCTCATTGTCTAGCTGTTCAACATAAGATAGGTTTACTTCACAATCATATTCAAAACAATCAATAGCTAACATTATTAACGTGGGAATCTATATTATGTCACCCTACGTAATGATCATGATAGCCTCAGCAATAATTTGTGTATCCATTATTGCGTTTGTTTGGTTTTACCATCGAAAAAATTCTGAAGCTAAGCCTCTCATCCTGCTTCTATTAGGGGTCACCGAATGGATTGCTGCGGCTTTGATGGGCCTGTTGGATCAGGATTTATCGCACAATATCTTGTGGGCAAAAGTCGAATATATTGGCGTTGTCAGCGTTCCATTAGCGCTGTTAGTATATGTACTCTATCATTCCGGTTTGAATCAGAAGTTGAATCTCAAGCGGCTGGCATGGCTGGCGTTGATACCGGTAATAACCCTTGTGCTTGCCTGGACGAATGGAATCCATGGGCTGATTTGGACCAAGTATGTTCCCTACCTATAAGATGGATTGGTACTATCTGAAAAAATCTACGGCACAGGGTTTTGGGTCTATTGGGTCTACAGCTACCTGATACTGATTGCTGCCACATTTATTACTTTCCGCTCAACATTAGGATCGGCAAAAATATTCCTTTGGCAGACCATCGTGGTTATTACCGCGATACTAGTACCCTGGGTCGGCAATCTCCTCTATGTTCTAAAAATCAACCCGTTCAATAATTTGGACCTTACCCCTCTCTCTTTTAGCATAACCGGAATATTGATAGCAGTAGGCATGTTCCAATGGCGATTGATCGATATCAAGCCAATCGCATATGTAGCCATGCTCACAGGAATGGCAGAAGGATTGATGATCCTTGACAATCAGGACTACATAATTGATGTGAACCCCTCCGCGCAGGATATTCTGGATCTCAGTTCAAGAGAGCTGATTGGGAAACAGCTGGAAGAAGTTATCACCAATTTCCTTTCTCCCGGTGAACGATATCCTAAGACGGGAAATTTCACAATCGAATTAAAACTCCCGAGTGGTAGGGAAAACCGTACTTATGAACTAACTGATTCGCCATTTTACGAAAAACACGGTACGTTCCAGGGGAGAATTATATTCTTTCATGATGTGACTGACCGGAAAAATCTGGAGGAAGTTCAGAGAATACAGCATGAAAATCTTGAGAAGCTAGTCAAAGAGCGAACAATCGATCTTCAGGAAAAAGAGAGCAGACTGTTGAATCAGACACATGATCTTGGCGAACGTGTCAAAGAATTGAACTGCCTCTACAATATTTCAAGTTTGGCTGAAATGCAGAATCTTAGTCTTGATGAATTTCTTCAGCGCACTGTTGATCTCATACCCCCTGGCTGGCAGTACCCTGAAATCACCTGCGTAAAAATTGAACTCAGCGGGCAAATCTTCAGATCAAGAAATTTTAAGAAAAGTAAATGGAAACAAAGCAGTGAAATTATTGTTAATGGTATGAGATCGGGAGTATTAGAAGTCTATTACCTGGAGGAAAGACCACAAAGTGATGAAGGACCATTCCTAAAGGAAGAGCGGGCACTCATTAAGGCGATAACTGATTACCTGGGCAATACTGCCGAACGCATGCAGTCTCAGGAGCAGATTCTCGACTATACACAGCGTATCGAAACTCTGCTCGAAATAGATAAGGCTATTTCATCCACTGTGGATTTGGAACAAGTACTTAAAATTATCATTTCTGAACTTAAGGACATTATCCCCTTTGATTCGCTATCAGTTCAACTATTAAAAGGCAGCTCATTGGAAATCATTGCTTGCGGCGGTTTCGACAATCCAGATGACATCGTGGGTTTAGTCTTCCCGTTTGACCCAAACTTTCCCAATCACCGGGTCATCTCAACAGAAATTAACGTAGCAATTGAGGATATCACACAGGAATACCCTCATTTTGACGTTGAATCAGAAAAATATGGATCGGGGAATATCCGCTCCTGGTTAGGTTTGCCTTTGATATCAAAAGGAACAGTGAGTGGGATGATCGCGTTGGATCGGAATGAGGTTGTCCCTTTTACAGATATTGAGATCCAAATAGCCTCCGCTATCTCCAGTCAGGCTGCTCTGGCAATAGAGAATGCACGCTTATACAGCGAAGCCAAGGCTCGGTTCGATCAATTATCTTCACTGCGGGAAATTGATCAAGCCATTTCCGGTAGCCTGGATCTGCGTTTGACATTAGATATTCTGCTCGGGCATGTAATTCAACAGCTGGACATCGATGCCGCAGCTATTTTGCTAACAAATTTTGAACTTAATACTCTAGATTTCATGGCTGGGAAAGGATTCCGGACAGAGGTACTGGAACACACTAACTTGCGCATTGGAGAGGGTTTTGCCGGGAAAGCTGCTCTTGAGCGGCGTATCATTCAAATCGACGATATGCTGAATCTCAACACAGGCTTTCTTCGATCTCCAAAATTCATATTAGAAAAGTTTATTGCTTATATCGGTATTCCATTAATCGCCAAGGGAAAGATAATCGGCGTCCTCGAAATTTATCAGCGCAAACCACTGGATGATGATCCTGAATGGATGGCTTTCCTCAAGACATTGTCCGGACAAGCTGCCATAGCAATCGAAAATATTAACCTAATTAATAATCTTCAAATCTCGAACCAGGACTTGGTTCAAGCCTATGATGCAACAATTGAAGGTTGGGCACAGGCCCTGGAGTTACGTGACATGGAAACCGAGGGTCACAGCCGCCGTGTTGTTGATTTGACGATGAAATTAGCTCGAAAACTCGATATTAAGAAAGAAGATATACCACATATTCGCCGAGGTGCTCTGCTGCACGATATCGGCAAGATGGGTGTACCCGATAAAATTTTACAGAAACATGACAAACTCACCGACAAGGAGTGGGTGATCATGCAGGAACATCCTCGATTTGCGAATGAATGGCTTTCCCGGATTTCGTATTTGAAGCGTGCTCTAGATATACCCTACTGCCACCACGAGAAATGGGATGGAAGTGGATATCCACAAGGTTTGAGTGGTGAGCAAATCCCACTGGCTGCACGAATATTTTCAATTGTGGATGTGTGGGATGCTCTGAATTCAGATCGCCCGTACAGGAAAGCGTGGTCAAAAAATAAGGTTATAAAACACATTCGGGATCAATCAGGCAGACATTTCGATCCGGCTATAGTTGACAAATTTCTTACCCTGGTAGGATAAACTATAAATTGATAAAAATACTAATCCATTTATCATCTTTATCTATTGATATCTAATCACATTGGAAGCTGTCCATTGTGTCCACAGGAGTCTTTTTTGTCTATTGTGTCTGCTTTTCTGGGGGAAATTTGTCCATTATGTCCATTGTTTACATAAATTCCACCTTATTTGCACCCAATAATCAATCAAATCACAGGACCGGCGACTCGATAAACAGTATATTGTTGTTGGGGTTTGTGTGAAGAGAAGATCTGTCAGGTGTCGATATCTATTCTTTTCTAGAGCACTAATAACCTGGCGGATAAAGGCTCATTTCCTGTACGGATACACTTTTGAATTGAGTTTTAATCTACCAATGGCTTAAAAGGCCACTGCTAATTGATCGTTCCATCAAGAGAAGTGGCTTTTTGAGGGAAATAAGGGGGTAAATAATGTATATCGTGTATATCGTGTATACCCTGTATATTATTTATATTCATTGCGCACCGGTTTTCTTATCCATTTTGTTATTGCTATCCCCAGGGTTTTATTTAAAGACATTCCACATATCAGTCATCAAGACCCTTTTCAATTATTGGAAATCTTTAATCTTTACACCCGGCTGACGATAGCGGCGATAGAAGCGGGTCAGGGTGCCATACGCGAAAATTTTATTGAAGAACTTTATCCTGATCAACTGATGGAATACATAATACGCAAAAAGGAAAATGAGCAACATATACCCATATTGCAGCAGTGAATTAATCAGTCCACTGTTTATCTGTTGGAGAAAAGGTATTTGCCCTATCAACCATTTCATCAGGTAGAATCCCACCGGGATGGATGCTAAGTAATAAAATCCAATGGCCAACAAATGACTGGCCTCAATTGCTTGTTGAGGACAATAGTTCATGCAGCGCATACAACTTTCACATTTAAACGTCCAGTATGGAAGTGGATTGGTCTTGCCGCGCATTTGAATCGCTTTTGCCGGACAAATCTCTGCACACGTTCCACAACTATTACAGGCAGATGTCGGAAAGAATAATTTTGAAAGAAAATATCGAGCAATAAGCAAATACCCAATTGAAAAAGGAATGATTAAAATGCCCAAGATCAGGGAAAATACAGTCCAGAAGCCAAAATTCTTTTCGCCGTTCAAGATTGTATTAATAAAAGCTGTGATCTTTGGCTTCATTCGGGTATTCATTTTTTCTGCAGTTTTATTGCTAAAACCAGGTACCAATGCAGTCCAGTTTAACGGCATATCCAACCCGATCACTCCGCGGATTTTATAGCCTTTAATCTTCAGGATAAGGGCGAGCAGATATGCCGCAGTACCTTCAAAACCGGGCATATAAATATTCCCGAATTTTGTGCCGCCGCGCGTGACTGAGATAAATGCGTGAGTCCCTTCTCCTACTGGGAGGCTCAGAGCAAAGCGGATCATCACCCAGGGTGCTGTGAAACCATGTGTCGGTAAGAACAGTCCCAATAATGATTTTTCTCCTTGGATAATTTCCGTTGTGGGGTTCGCTCTGTCAAAGGGGATTATTTGAATTTTAGTATTTTGATTATTAAATTCTTCACCAGCCCAAGTAGCAGCTCTGTAAGTATTGCCTGTGCCACTCATGAAGTAAATGAGTGCTTGTTGATATTTTGACATTATTTTTCCATCCTATTTGTACCGAGCGAACCAACTATTAATATTTTCATTTGATATTCTCGTAATTCTCTAATTAGGATTTATTATTCTTGCTAGATCCTTGCATAAAAATGGAAAGGATCGAAGTGATCTGGTCTTTTTGCTCAGAGGTAATATCGGTAGGGATTTCACCTATCCATCTTTGACTGAATACAAACTTATCCTGCACAAATTCTTCCCCTTTAGTAAGTACGGTTACTTTTCTGACCCGCCGGTCTGCCGGATCTTCAACTCGGGAGACCATTGCTAATTTTTCAAGTCGGTCAACCATTTGGCTCCCAGCGCCGGGGGAAACATTCATATGTTCACATAACTCAGAAATCTTGATGGGACCTTTGAAATAAAGGTAAGTCAAGGCATAAGCCTGAAGTAGAGAAAGCTCGGAGTGCTTCAGGGAATTGAAAAAATCGGTCAACGACTGAAAAAAATACAGCTTAGCCCAATTCTCAACCGTCTCTAAAAAATCGGATTGTGATGTCATTAATTACCCTTCCCTTCCAAACTATACTTTATTTATATAAATAGTATATGTATATAAATATTTTATAGGCATAAAGTATATACGGTTATTGGGATTTGTCAAGGCATAAAATTAGAGAGGGAAAAATAGGTGAAGAATCAGCACAAATTTAGGAAAAGACTAAAACGAGATCCATAAAAGAAAAAACGCCCGACTCCATATGGCTGCGGTTTCAAAATATCAGGAGGGAGGCATCACAAACGAATCAGGCAGGTTTTGATAACTACATATATCTCAAGTACTTATTTATTATGGGATTGAAGTTTAAATACAAATTGGCTACACACCGAAAGTATTAAATTATCTGATAGCCATCACCGGAGGCCATGATTTTTCAATGCTGGTAGTGAGTATATTCTTCCCTTTTAATATTATGAATTAGAAACCAGGCGCGAAATGATATGTTCAGCCACATGGGCTGCATCAGCGCCAACACCAGCTAAAAGTCCGGATTGACTTGTGTGCAAGAATGGCAGTCCAATAAAATATAACCCTGGAAACGAACTAACGCCTCGATTCTGAATGGGATATCCATCATCATCAAATACGGGAATTTTTATAAAATCAAAATTATAACTATAGCCGGTAGCCCAAATAACACTGCTGATACCCACTGATTCCAGATCCAAATTTAGGATTTCTTCTACCTCGAAACCATCTTTCAATTGAGGGAGGATTTCAGTGGGAGAATCCAGTTTCATTTTCTCTATGTATTCATCAATTTGTTTGACGACCTCAACTTCAAATTGATCCGCTTTTTCAAGACTTTCTTGTAAGTCGGCTGCCAGTATAATCTGGGTCTGATCTATATCTTGGATATGGCCCAACAATATAACACCATCATTCACGAATTGGTGTAAGTTAATGGTATGCCCTCCATCTTTTCCTGTTCCATGGACACTTCCTGCAAACTTTGCTTTTGGAGAAGGAAGTTTGTCTACTGTCTTATCATAAAATCCAATCTCATAGAACCAGCTTGTTATGTCTTTTCCACGGTATCGGTGGGGAATTCTCCCGGAATTGCCCACTGACAGATAAACTTTTCGCCCACTTTGATAAAGTTCTTCGGCAATCTGGCAGCCTGATTGAGCCGACCCTACCACAAGCACTGCACCACTGGGCAAATCATTTGGATTTCGATAATCGCTGGTATGAATTTGTTGGATCTTCGATGACAATTTGGTGCTGAAAGTTGGAATTTTGGGTTGTTGGTGCAAACCAGCAGCAATAACCACATTAACAGCTTCGAATTCTGCCGTATCTGTAATAACCTGATATCCATTTTTAATGGGTTTGATCGAAGTGACCCGAGTACCATAGTTAATCGGCAGATCGAACCTTTTTATATAATCTTCAAAGTATGAAACGACTTCGTCCCTGGGCATGAAGTTATCCGGAGCTTCACCATTATATTCTGCACCCGGGAGCCGGGTCATCCAGTTAGGTGTGATCAGCGTAAACGAATCCCACCGGTTACGCCAGACTTCCGCGGCTTGGTCGGCTTGTTCAAAAATAATATGGTCCCGGCCTTTTTGAGCCAGGTAATAACTGGTCGAGAGCCCTCCCTGACCGCCACCCACTATAATAGTATCTATCTGTTTATTTATGGGAAATACCTCCGGTGCTGATAAAGGGTTACCATCTGTGTAATTAGCAAAAACGTTCACAATAATTTTATTTTTTTTGCCTTTCAATTCTAATTCACGCTTTTCCAAATTTTCGGATCCGTCATATCCTGCATGTTGAGATGCGGCTTCACTGATATAAATCTCACCAATACCCGCACTTGATGAAAGCCGAGCTGCGGTGTTAGCAACATCACCCAGGACAGTAATATCAGTTACGCCAGTTGAACCAAGTGAACCCACATAGGCAGTTCCAGTATGAACTCCGACTCCCAGGGGGATCCAGGGACCATCCTTTTTATCATGCCCGGTGAGTTTTAAGATCTTTTTTCCTGCTTCAATTGCTTTCTGAGCATGATCGGGACCCGCAAACCCCGGGACGAATATACCCGCAGCCTGGTCTCCAATGATTTTGTCAATTATTGCGTCTGAATCAGCCAGAACATCAGTTGCGGTCTTATAAAAACGATTGATTAATTTTCCGAATTCAGCTGGGCTCATCCCTTCCGCGATAGTTGTTGATCCGCGCACATCAGCAAAGAGTAAGGATAGCTCAATCTCCACACCGCCAGGATAAGTTCGGGCGAACTCTTCACAAGTTGTACAAAGTTGGGGGTTAACATTTGAAGGGCGCTTATGATAGAGATGCCATGAGATCGTTGAACCGATGCCATCAAATGGTGCATAACATGACTTACAGCGCATATTGCCAGGAAGGAACCTTAATATCTTCCTCTGTTGGGCTTCACGCATAAATTCGCCAGTCTCTAGCATCTTACGCCATAGCGCTTCTGTCATAGCAGATTTATCTGGATTTTCTGTCAAGAGAACCCTCCATTGCATTATTTAATTTATTCGGGAATGATAGGGGGAATGTCGATTATTTACTACTCATCAAACTTTTACGTATCCATTATTGGATACTCTTCCGGTTATTGGTTATTTACTTGAAGACCGCCGGATCGATATTATCTATGCCCTATTATCCTAACTCAGACAAATATCTACCAAATCCAACCAAATACTTGTTTTTTAAGAGAAAATCAATTTTCACATGGTATCATTAGTATCATAATTATAACATATATTATATAAAAGGATGCTACCATTAGGTTCAAAGCGATGGGATGTCGAATTTATAATTGTGCATATATTGTGGTTGTAAGTAACAAATATTTATTATCCAGCCGGAAAGATCACTTTGGAGTAAAAATTCTTCTATATTCCATCCATAATAAATCAAGAAAATATTTATAGAGGTCAGATATGGAAAGTAATACTAAGGCACAAGAGATTATGGTCGAGGATTTTTGGCGCACATTCTTCACTGAGGGACCGCCAATAGAAAAATTCAGACGCAATCAATTTTATCGAATGCTTCCTTCAGAATCCCGCTGCAAATGGTGTTTGGCACCGTTTGATGGCATTCCGGGAGCTTTCGTTAAGAACTTATTCAATACTTATCCATCTCGTTATAACCCGCACTACTGCAATGTATGTGATGATTTTTCAAAAAAATACCAGGGTGGAGCCGAGATCCCAATGACAATGCTCTTCGCCGACATTCGTAGTTCCAGTGAACTGGCAGAAAAAATTGGCCCCAAAGATTTTAGTAACCTGATCAACCGTTTTTTTGTCAAAAGCACTCATATTTTAACTGGTTATGGGGCGATGATCGAGAAATTGGTCGGAGATGAAGTCACAGCAGTATTCACCAGCGGCATTTCGGGAGAGAATTATTACGGACAATCTATTGAGGCCGCCAAAGATTTGCTGCGTCAAACAGGTCACAGCAAAGGAAAAAAACCCTGGGTCGAAGTCGGGATTGGCATTCACTCCGGAGTAGCATTTCTGGGTTCCATTGGCAACCCCGATGGCATCATGGAAGTAGCTGCTCTAGGTGATGTGCCCAATACTGCTGCACGATTGACATCTCTGGCTGGCCCGGGAGAGATCCTGGTCAGTGAGTTCACCATCAAAGCTGCCAATCTAGACACTGAGGGCTTGGAAAGGCGAACTCTTAAACTTAAAGGACACGAAAAAGAAATCACAGCATTCGTAGTAAACGTATAAATTAATTGGATTGACTCCAGGCTAAAAGGTAAAACATGAAAAAAGATCCAAGTGGAAGTGTACAAATCGCCTCAAGCATCAAGGATGCAGTAAATCGGGGGATGGTGGACGACAAAGGCTGTAGTCATATCTCCCAAATTCAGGATGTAATTCCTTCTGCAGATGGTTGTGAAGACTGTTTGAAAATTGGGGGTGATTGGGTAAAACTTCGTCTCTGTCTAACTTGTGGACACGTCGGGTGCTGCGACGATTCAAAGAACAAACACGCCACTCGTCATCATCACGAAACAGAACACCCGATGATCGTTTCCTACGAAGAAGGGGAAAATTGGTTGTGGTGTTATGTAGATAAAGTCGGGATTGAACCTTAAATAATATACAATGTTTGATTTCCTCAAGAAAGTTCCTCTTTTTTCCAATCTACCGGATGATGACTTTGGTCGTCTCTGTGAGGTAGTTAACGAGGAATTTATTTCCTCCAATGAAGTACTTTTTACTGAAGGTGATCTGGGAGATAAAGCTTACGTAATCATGGAAGGGGAAGTTGATATTCTGAAAGAGTCTGGGGAACAGACAGTATTACTGGCAACCCGGAAAGCCGGAGAAGTGATCGGCGAGATGTCGTTATTGGATCAAGCCCCGCGATTTGCCACCGGACAAACCCGCACAGAATGCAAATTACTCTCAATTAGTCACGATAATCTATCCCACCTATTAGATACAAGCCCCTCAGCAGCCCGGGTGATGTTATCTACCATCACAAATCGTTTACGGAGTACAGAAATAGTTCTCCGTCAAAGTGAAAAGATGGCTCAATTGGGCACTCTCACAGCAGGAATCGCCCACGAATTGAATAATCCTGCAGCTGCTGCTAGGCGAGGTACCGACCATTTAGTATCAGCGATTAATGATTTCCTGACTAATTATCAGGATTTTACTTCCGGGGATTTTTCTCCAGAACAGTGGGCTGCTGCTGTTGAATACCGCGAATTAGCTCAAAAACAGTCAGCTCAACCGAACGACCTTGATAGTTTGGCTCGCAGCGATCAAGAATATGAATTTGAGCTCTGGCTAAATAAGAACAAAATCGATAATGGCTGGGACCTCGCCCCTATCCTGGTAAACCTGGGATTCCAAATTGCTGACCTGAATAAATTCAAAGAAATATATCCTGATCCTTTGTTGGATCCAGGTATTAGATGGTTATGCAGCTTATTTTCCATCTTCAGTTTGCTGGCAGAAATTAATCAGGGCACAACCAGGATCAGTGAAATAGTCAAATCCCTGAAATCCTACGTATATTTGGATCAAGCACCAATGCAGCTGATCGACATACACGAAGGATTGGACAACACCCTGGTCATGATGCGCAGCAAATTTAAACCGAATATAGAATTAACTCGCCACTATGCCAAAAACCTTCCAGAAATCATGGCGTATGGAAGTGAGCTTAATCAGGTCTGGACCAATATCATCGACAATGCAGTTGACGCTATGGACGGGAAGGGGAAGATCACAATCAAAACCGTCCAAAAAGAGGATTGGTTAATAATCGATATCGAAGACTCAGGCCCTGGCATCCCCGAAGATGTTCAACAAAATCTTTTCAGCCCATTTTTTACAACAAAACCCCTGGGGAAAGGAACCGGGCTGGGATTGAATATCAGCTATAACATCATACTAAAACATAATGGGCAAATCAAAGTTACCTCCAATCCAGGGAGGACAGTTTTTTCGGTTCAATTGCCCATAAATCTTGATGAGGATAAACAGAGATCAAAAACCCTTCCGGGAATAGATCAAATTTCGGATGAAGCCCTGCATAATATCCTAAAAACTACCAAAACCATCGCCGTTGTCGGGATTAGCAACCGGGAGAATACCCCTGCATATACTGTTTCTAAGTATCTGCAAGAACAGGGCTACAACATTACTCCAATCAATCCCAAGATTGAGAAAGCCCTTAGTAAAACTGCTCACCCAGATCTGAGTTCATTGAAAAAACCCCCAGATCTCGTGTTGATTTTTCGCCGCAGTGAATTTGTACCGGGAATTATAGACCAGGCAATAAAAGCCAAAGCGAAAGCAGTCTGGATGCAAGAAGGGATTATTAATTTTAAAGCCGCTGAAATAGCGAAATCATCCGGTCTGAAAGTAGTGATGGATTTATGCATGCGAAAAACCCACCAGAGGCTTGTAGGGGGAAAATAATCATATGTTTTGGAACCTGTTATTAGCCCACTTTATCGGCGATTTTTTACTTCAAACGGATTGGATGGTCCGAAATCGAGATAGATTCTGGGTGTTAACCCTACATGTCAGCATTCATTTAGGTGCGATGCTGCTCCTGATTGGCGATGCCAGATCTGAGTATTGGGTTTTCATAATCCTTATCGCCCTGATACATTTTGGTCAGGATACTTTAAAAATATTCTTTGTTCGCAAGCTGCCAGCCTGGTCGGTACCAGCATTTATTTTGGACCAAATTCTCCATTATTCAATCATCTGGGCATTCGTTTGGTTTTACTCAACGGGGACAGGGAAATTGGTGCTGACCCAAAAAACAAATTGGGTGATATATGGGATTTCATACATATTTGTCACATTTGTTTGGTTCATAACTGAAAAGGTCATCTACCAATTGAACCCTGATTATATTGCGAGGATTAACGAAACGAAATACTCACGTATGTTGGCCAGATCTGGCATGATGAGTGTATTCCTTCTTATACGAACTTGGGTATTCCCCGGTTTGGCAATGGTTCTACCAAATCCTTATTCCTCAACAGAGTACCGTCAACGATTTTTATTGACTGACCTAGGCGTCTCAACATTCGCATTCGCATTCCTATTTTGGGCGCTTGGGTAATTTCAAAGAAGTAATTGAACCTTTTATCAGTAATTAAGGAGAAAACGAATGGCAAAACCAATCATTTTATCTATTGATGATGAAATCCAAGTATTGAATGCAATTGTGCGCGATCTTCAGGGGCAATTTGGCAGCAAGTATCGCATCATGAAAGCGACCTCCGGCTCTGAAGCACTTGATACTCTCCGCCAATTAAAACTTCGGAATTCTCCTGTAGCCTTACTCCTTGCGGATCAGCGGATGCCTGAAATGGAAGGAACAGAGTTCCTTTCTCAAGCCTCGGAACTTTATCCTGAGGCTCGAAAAGTTTTACTAACTGCCTACGCAGATACTGAAGCAGCTATTAGAAGTATCAACGAGATTGGCCTGGATCACTATTTGATGAAACCCTGGGATCCTCCGGACCAAAACCTTTTTCCGGTTCTGGAGGATTTACTGAGCGATTGGCTCGCAACCGTACCTGTGCCATATGATGGTATCAGGATCGCTGGGACTTTATGGTCACCTCAATCACATAACATAAAAGATTTCCTAGCCCGCAACCGGATTCCCTATCAATGGCTGGATCTCGAGGAAGATCCACAGACACAAGCTCTTGTTGATTCAGTGATTGAGGGAGATACACGGCTTCCGGTCGTATTTTTCCCGGATGGGTCCACCTTAATTCAGCCAGATTTCCGCGCGCTTGCTGAGAAAGTCGGACTTCAAACCGAAGCCAATCATCCTTATTATGATCTGATCATTATTGGTGCAGGTCCGGCCGGATTGGGCGCAGCTGTATATGGAGCATCAGAGGGATTGTCAACAGCTCTGATCGAGCGCGAGGCCACTGGAGGTCAGGCTGGGACCAGCTCTCTCATTGAAAACTATCTTGGCTTCCCCAAGGGCATCAGTGGAACTGATCTGGCACGACGAGCAACAGATCAGGCGAAACGCCTGGGAGCAGAAATTTTGACTGCTGTGGAAGTTGTTGATGTGCGTGTGGAAGATAATTATCGCATTATTACCCTCAACGATGGCACAGAGTTAAGCTGCAAAGTCCTGATCATAGCATCTGGAGTGACGGTCCGGAAACTCGACCAACCCGGCGTTGAACGGTTGACAGGGGCTGGAATATATTACGGCGCAGCTTTAAGTGAAGCTGCGTTCTACAAAGACAAACCAGTATATGTTATCGGGGGCGCAAACTCAGCAGGGCAGGCAGCCATGTTTTTCTCACGGTTTGCAAAAGATGTCACGATGCTGGTGAGAGGTACTTCATTATCAAAGAGTATGTCCCAGTACTTGATCAATCAAATCAATGAAACTGAAAATATACATGTAAAAACCAACACGGTAGTCACTGAAGCAATTGGTAAGGAAAAACTTGAGGCGATCCGAATTAAGGATCATGTTTCTGGTGAAGAGCAGGAGGTTCCAGCATCTGCTATGTTCCTCTTCATTGGTGCGAAATCACACTCCAGTATGGTGGCTGATGTGGTTGACTTGAACTCGGCAGGATTCGTTCGAGCTGGTAGAACATTAATGCAAAATGGAAAGCGTCCCAAAGGCTGGTCGCTACAGCGGGATCCATATCCCCTAGAGACCAGTGTTCCCGGAATTTTCGTGGCAGGAGATGTTCGTGATGAGGCAGTGAGGCGAGTCGCCTCGGCAGTTGGAGAGGGAGCAAATGCAATCAGCCAAGTTCATCAATATCTGAAATCTGTGTGAGTTTCAATAATCTAATCATTTATTCGAATCCGCGGATTCAGGGCGGCATATAATAAATCGGCGATTAAATTTGCCAGAGCAAAACCTATCACAGATATCATCACACAGGCCTGAAGTGTAGGTAAATCGCGTCGATCGATCGCAAAAACTATCAGGCGGCCCAGGCCTGGGTAATTAAAAACGTTCTCGATAACTACCAATCCACTGATCAACCAACCTATACTTATTCCAATTACTGTTATCGTAGGCATAAGGGCATTTCTCAGCACATGTTTAGAGAGTACTTGTGCTCGGGACAAGCCTTTTAACTCTGCGGTGCGTACATAATTTTGTTTGAGTTCTTCAATCACACCGGCCCGAGTTAGGCGAGTAATATAGGCCAGCAATACCAATGTTGCTGTTATTGCTGGGAGTATTAAACTAGGCAACGCATCCCTGAATGACGCATCCACAGGTATGGATGAATTCGCCGGGATGAAATCGATCTGGAAGGCTACCAGGTTGATGAGTAATACCCCGGTTATGAACTCTGGCAGGCTTACAACTGAAAGCGACCCAACACTAATTACTGTATCGATCAGCCGGTCTTCGTTCAAACCTGCCATTACGCCGAGGAAAGTGGCAAGGGGGACTGATACGAGCAGGACGAGGACTGTTAACCTCAAGGAGTTGCGTAAGCGGCCTATCACCCATGGTTGGATTTCCTCCCCTGTGGCAAAAGATACTCCCCAGTTCCCCTGGATAAAATCACCCAACCAGGCAATATATCGAATACCGGCTGGAATCGCTTGGCTATTTTCGTCTATAAAACCTAACTCTACCCGGCAATTCTGTAACGCAGCCTCACCAGCTTCGCGGCCTAATATCACCCGGCAAACATCGCCTGGGATAACTTGGGATATCAGGAAAATAAGAAGCGAGGTAATAACTAGGGTCAGGATTAAGAAACCAATACGGCGGACAATATAGACAAACATTTTTTAGCTATCCCCCCCGCTTGTTCGTCTAATCAAATCAATTTGTTGGATCTGCAGCTCAGCTGCCGGGATGTGGCAATAGATCTGTTTCCCTTCTGGTGAGATTTGGTAAGTAGGTATTTCATCCTGGCAGATTTTTCCAATATATCGGGGACAGCGGGTGTTAAAGGGGCAGCCACCAGGTTTTTCCAGAGGGCCAACGATATCACCTTCCAGCCGGATGGATAACATTTCATGTTCAGGGTCCGCAACCGGAACAGCTGATAATAACGCTTCAGTGTATGGATGGTAGGGAGGTGATAAAAGCTGGAGGCTGTCTCCAAACTGCATGATCTGCCCCAAGTACATAACCGCCACATCATCGGCCAGGTAAGTTACCACGGAAATATCGTGTGATATCAGCACACTTGCCGTTTCATGTTGGTGCTGTAAATCCTTAAGCAGGTTGAGAATATTTGCTTGCACTGAAACATCCAATGCAGAAACTGGTTCGTCTGCGATCAATAATGCAGGATTTACGGCAAAAGCTTGGGCGATGGCAATACGCTGTTTTTCACCACTACTCAACTGCCGGGGATACCTCTTAATGTATTCTTCTGGCAGACGCACCAACTTAAGGAGCTCTTTTACTCGCTCTAGGGCTGAATCTTTGCTTAATCCGAGCAAATTGATCAACGGGCGACTCAGGAGTTCTGCAACATTCAAATAAGGTGAAAAAGCTTCATCCAGACTTTGAAAGACCATTTGCAGATCCCGTAATATAACCCGGTCTCGTTTTTTTAATTCTTGGGGGAGCTGCATATCCTTCAGATTGATCTCACCGCTAACATTTTCGACCAGCCCCATGATTGCGAGCGCCAGGCTCGTTTTTCCACTACCGCTCTCTCCGACAATTCCTAGGGTGCGGCTTTTTCCTACCCGTATATTTACGCCATCAACAGCTTTGAAAACCTGTTTCTGACCCAGAATACCCTTTGAGGAAACTGGATAACTCACAGTCAAATCATCAACATGCAAGATAGTTTTGCTCTCTTTTGTTGGATTTTGATCTACCGCCAATTCTTCAAAAATGAGAGAGATCTCCCCTGCTTGGATCTCGCGCCAGCGGTGGCACCGGATTCGGCGTCCATCATCTGTGATTTCAACTGCTGGCCGGACCTGGCGGCAGCGATCTACAGCCAACTCACAGCGGGACGCAAAAACACAACCCGGAGGTATAGCATGCAGTGGTGGAATTTGGCCAGGTATTCCGGCTAACAAGATTTCATCTTTGTGCATTTCCAACTTAGGCACACTATTTAGCAAACTAATCGTGTAGGGATGGAGAGGTTGGCTGTAAAGTATTCTGGTGGGTGCATCTTCGACCAACTCACCTGCATACAATACTGCTACCTTGTCTGTCAGACCGGCGACGATGCCCAGGTTATGGGTGATGAATAGGGCTGAAGTTCCTTCCTTCCGGATCAGGTCGCGCAGCAACTCAAGCACAACTGCCTCAGTGGTCACATCCAAACTTGTGGTTGGCTCGTCAAGAATCAAAATACGGGGGTGATTGCTCAGTGCCATTGCCACCAGAATACGCTGCTTCTGTCCCCCGCTCAATTCATGGGGATACTTATTGATAATATGTCCAGGATCCGGTAATCGCACACGTGTCAACCAATCAATAGCTAGTAATTGAGCTTCATGATTACTCAGTGAGCCATGGGCTTTAATAACCTCCGCTACTTGTTCTCCAACTCTCATGGAGGGATTAAGGGAAGAATAAGGATCCTGAGGAACATAGCTGATCTCATTGCCCCACAAAGTTCGTAATTCAGATTTCGGAAGAGTCAGCAAGTCCCGAGAGGATAAATGGATACTCCCCTTCGTTACCCGACCTTCCAGGGGCAAGTAATTCATTATGGACAATCCCAGGGTTGTTTTTCCTGATCCGCTTTCACCAACCAGGCCAATAATTTGTCCCTCCTGAATTTCCAGATTTATATCCCGTAATACAGGAAGATCAACTCCGCCGGTAGAATAAACCATTGAAAGATCCGACACCTCGAGAATATTATTATTTCTCATAATTCCTCTCGACGCGAAGAGCTCGCTGGAGTCCATCTGACATCAGGTTAATTCCAATCACAATCAGGGATATAACCCCAGCCGGGAAGTACAAAGCCCAGGGCACCAGGGTGTAGGTGCGTCGAGCTTCATTGACCATTAATCCCCAATCAGGGTTGGGGGGCTGCACCCCCACACCAAGGAATCCCAATGAAGCTGTTAGGAATATTGCGTAAGAAAAACGTAAGGATGCTTCAACGGCCAGGGCTGGATAAACAGCAGGTAATATCAAGCGAATGAGGATAAATAGAGTCGATTCGCCTTGAGTTCTTGCAGCCCCAATATAACTTTTATTCTTTTCGCTGAGGACCACACTACGTACAACACGGGCGACAATTGGTGGGTAGACGATCATCAAGACCATCAGCACACCTAACCGGGAGGGGCCGATAGTTCCCAACATTAAAAGAGCAAAAAGGAGTGCCGGAATTGACAATAAACTGTCAAAGAAACGCATTAAAACTTCATCAAACCAGCCGCCAAAATATCCACTGATCAACCCAAGGAAAGTACCAATCAGCACTGCCACCAAAGTACCTAACCCAGCCAGCGTGAAGATATCTCGCGCTCCCAGTACTACACGGCTGAATACATCGCGTCCCAGGTGGTCAGTGCCAAAGATGTGATCGTATGAAGGAGCTTGGCTCACATCTTCATATATCTGTTGGTTAGCCTGATAGGGTACAACCGCCGGTCCGACCAACGCCATCAAAACAAAGATTAGGAAGATGACTGAACCAAACGCTGAAGCAGAGGAAGTAAAAAGCCGTTTAACAAAATCACGCGGACCCTGCCACCAGGCAGGATCAGCTGTTCGCGATTGCTGGAAATCAGCTTTTTTCGTCACTATAGATCAGGGTAAATTTATCATACGTAAATCGGTCCTCCCAGCAAATGCTTTCAATTCAAATCCATCAAAATCGCTGTTGATAGCACCAAACTGGGCAAAGTAATAGGGAATGATAACCGGACCGCGCTCCGCCAACAACTGTTGGATTTGTGAATAAGCTTGGATTCGCTCGGATTCATCCAGCGAGGAGCCAGCTTTTTGGGCCAGGGCATCAAATTCAGCGTCTGAGAAGTGAGCTTCATTCCATTTTGCACCAGAAATTAACATCACTTCCAGATAGAACTGCGGGTAAGGTCTTGAACCCCACCCGGTAATGCCCAAATCAACTTCCAACCACCCATCTTCTCCGTAATAAACACTTTCCGGTTCCACACTAATTTCCACATTGATATTAGCCTCAACCCATTGCTGCTGTAAAACTACAGCCAGATCCGGGCGACCTCCTGAATCGGGAACATGCAATACCATTTCCAAACCATCAGGATACCCGGCTTCATTTAATAGATCCTTGGCAGCTTCCACGTCCCGAGCCGGCGGAACAACACTGGGGTCATGATATGCAGCATATAATGGACCAATGGGGCTGTCATTGCCAACAGCACCATAACCTTGTTGGACCAGGTCTAAGATTGCTCCACGGTCAGTAGCTAATTTCATGGCCTGAATTACCAAAGGATTATTTCCAGGCTCCCGGTCTGATCTTAAACGAATTAGATCAAATCCATTGGTGGGGATTACATAAGTCTCAAGATCACTTTCGGTTTGAAGGCTTTTAAACAAGATGGTTGACATCCGTAGGACCAGGTCAACCTGGCCGCCTCGCAGTGCATCAACCATGGCAATTTCATCAGGGAAGAAGATAATTTCAACCCCATTTATTTTTGGCTGTCCCTCGATAAAGTAGTCTGGGTTAGCTTCAAGAGAGATTCTGTCCTCAGGGTTGTAAGCAACCAACTTGAAGGGGCCAGTACCATTAAAATCATCGGCGTTTTCGGTGCCGTTCTTGACGATCAGGGCGTGATTGTCACTTAGGTCATAGAGGAAAAATGGATTTGGTTTTTCAAGGGTAAATGTCACAGTCGCTAGATCTGGTGCCTCAATACTGACGATATTACTATACAGGCTGGAAGTGGGAAATCCCAAATCTGGATTCCGTAAACGATCGTAGGTCCAAACCACATCTGCGGAGGTAAAAGGACTTCCATCATGGAAAGTCACAGCTTCGGTCAGATTGAAGGTGTAGGTCAACTGGTCATCACTGATGGTCCAATCGGTAGCCAGGCGTGGAATCGGGTTGGATTCAGCATCAACATCGATCAAATAATCATAAACGGCATTGGCAACAAACACTTCCGAATCAGATGAGATCAGGGCTGGATCGGTTTGCACAATCGGTTGAAAAGCAACCCTGAATGTTCTCTCTAGTTGATCTTGTACATTCGTTCCGCTGCAGGCCGTTAGGACCAGCAGAATAAACATGAAGGCTGGGATCATTTTTCTTAATAATTTAAATTTTGGTGACATTTTTCGTATCTCCTGGGAAAAACATATATTATTGCAAAGTTATGGGTATGGAGCTAATTGAATTTCCGACATAATTAACCCTATTATAGAGGGGGTAAGGGGCTGTTTTATTACCTAACAAGATGAGTAAATTCGCAGCAAGAATATGGATTGGACCTAAATATCTGCGAGTTATTCGAACATCTCAATAACTTCATTATAGGTGAATAATGGTTTTAGATACAACTTCCGGGTGGAGTCTTCTACTGTTCGAGTCTAATTCCGTGGGCAGTCTTGGTCCCATCTCGAACCAATATGAATTACTAGATCAAGTCGCTAAACCAGTTGATTTGGGCGAGTATTTTCTGGTGCAATGGGGGTGGAAAGGATGGATATAGTGCTCTTGATGGATTATTTGTAGTCCACTCTATCGAGAGGATGGGCGCTATTTTCCCCAATGGAAAGGATTTTCACCCTTACCGTCCAATTCGAAGTCAGACACCAATAAGAATGCTTTCGATAACTAATCTTATCTTAACCAGTACTACAGTTTTATTCTAAACAATAAGTGGGGAATTTACGAGCAGATGTGTTGAAATTAGCAATCCAACCAATGGCTTAAAAGGCCACTGCTATATGGCCATTCCATCGGGAGAAGTGGAAAACAGAGGGAAATAAAGGAGTAAATAGTGTCTATAGTGTATATACAGTCTATTGTTTATATACCATATGCATGGGATATGCACGGAAAAGAGGTGTTTTTTCGTTAGGATTCGAACCTGCGACCTGGCGGATAATGTCATAAACATATCTGGAAAACGATAATTTTCAGTTTGTGAGAGGTAGAACTTACACGAGATGAAGAGTCCTGAGTAAAGCAAAATGGCGTATCGAAAGGGCAAGTGGAGGAAGCAGGTTTGAAGGAGATTTCTTTAGCCTTAATCCCAAAGTCAATCTACTTGAGCCGAATTCTTGGCTTGTTCTGCTTTCCTAAGATTCTGGATTGCATAAACGTATTCAATCAGGATATTCTTATATTGTTCCATGAGTTTGGTTAATGCCCGATGATGGTCCATTCCTTTGGATGGGAGGTCGATTGCATACTGAGGAATACCACCAGGTGTCGTTTTCCATGTAAAATCTTTACCAACCTCAACGAATCCATAGTTGATTAACATGGAGCCAACCAAACCAATCAATTCTCTGATTGCATCATCCATGGATTTGTTTGATCTCTTTTCCAATTGATAGGAATACGTCATATCTGATAACGCATGCTCAGGGATTTCAACCCGGTGAAGCCAGATTTGACTGTCATCAAGCCGTTGACTGGTTTGTTCTGGTAACGAATCAAGAATTCCTGTAAATTCTCGTCTAATTTCCTCTAACTTTTCGGCGCCAAGGCTTTTGGCTACTTCTTGTTTATATTTAAAATAACTCTTCATGAGATTGATTGACAACTCCCGGATGTATGAAGTCGTAATTCTTTTAAAGTCAGGAATGAGTTTTTCGCCTTGTTCTTTAACTGAAGCAAGGACGTTTCGTTCCTGAATGATTATTCGGTCATAATCCGGGCTGCTCATTTTTTTCTCACAGACGATTGCGCTGCTATGAAATCAAGTCTGAATATAAATATAACCCAATAACAATAGAATTAGCAGAGGTTTTGATAAAACATCATATACCACATAGTGACCAGATCTCAAAACACAAGGACCAATCCATTGTGTACAAAACGGTTCTGGTAGTTAATATTGCGGGAGGACTACGTAAGCCGTAAATCGTAATCCGCTTCGGCTACAGGATTCCTTTGGGTCCTGGCAGCAAATTCTGAACAAATGTTCCTTAATTGACTTACAACTTACGAAACTACTGTTTACGTTCTCGTTACCGCCATTATTTAACAAAAAAGAGCGCCTGTGGTTAACACAAGCACTTAAACTTAACAATATGTGCCCGGCAGGATTCAAACCTGCGACCTGGCGGATAACGGCATAATTTCTATGGGGATACAAACTTGTATTGAGTTTTTATTTACCAAGGGCTTATGAGTCCATGTAACTGGATAAAAAGAAGAAAATAAAGGGTGGATAGTTAAATAAATTAGATGAAAAGAGGTAGATTAGCACCAGAAAAGCACCAGGAAATGTTGGATATATATTTTTTTATTCAGAATATAAAAAAAGAATAAGAGATAGAGATCAGATGATTTTTAGAATATGTAATACCTGGTTATAAGAAAGAGAAATTTAGGCATTATTTGGGGAATATTGCCAAGTGTTTAGCGAGCAAATTACTATCAGAAGTTTGAATTGGTTTATATAATTTTATTTCATCGGGTTCTTTCAGGCTTGGATTCAACAAGCAAGTGCAACAAAGAGAATATTAAATGAGTCCCAAAATCACTCTCAGAACAGACCGGTTTTCAAAGGCACTGGATTATTATTCCATAGTGTTTGGATTTAATAATCCATCCAACCATCCGGAGCCGGGGAATTTTAATGCCCATCCCCTGAACAGGTTTGTGATCAAGGACCTTATAAAATGAGCGGTTTCAATTTTCATCAAAGGATTATTTTCAATCCGGTATTCTATACATCCAAACCAGGTAAACCTGTGTTTAAACTTATCTCCTTTTTATTGATTTAGAAACCCAGGCAAACACGAATATCAAGGTTGCCACCAGCACAATAGCTGGCCCGGAAGCCACGTTGATGTAATACGACAAATACAAGCCAACCACACCAGAGATCGAGGCGATGGTTGCGGCCAGGATCATCATGATCGGCAACCGTTTGGTCAGCAAATAAGCTGCAGCAGCCGGGGTGACCAGCATGGCAACCATCAGTGCCACTCCCACAGCCTGGAAAGATACCGAGATTGCCAGTGCAATCAACACCAGCTGAAGGTATTCAAAGAAGCGGACGGGAATTCTCAGTGTGGTCGCCAGGATGGGGTCAAACGTCAATACCAGGAATTCCTTGTAAAAAGCAATCACCAGCAAAATAATCAAAACACTGAAAATGGCAATGATCGTCAATTGATTTCCAGATATTCCCAGCACATCACCAAATAGGAAATGGGTCAGGTCCACCGTGTAGCTTTTCATAGTGGATATGATGGCGATCCCCAGGGCAAACATGCCCGCAAATATAATTCCGATAGCGGTGTCCTGTTTGATTTTTGCGCCCTTGCTGATTGCTCCAATGGCCAGGGAAACAATAACGGCTGTGCCTGTTCCCCACCAAAAAAGAGGTTCCCTGGCTCCTCCTGTCACTAAATAACCTACTGCAACGCCGGGCAGGATCGAATGCGCCAGTGCGTCGCCAAAAAATGCCATGCCGCGGATCACAACATAAACGCCCACCACAGCACAGACAATTCCAGTCAGCACAGCTGCGGATATTCCCCGGACCATAAAGCTATATTGAAGGGGAGTGAAAATTAGATCAATGAGGTTCATGATGATCTCCTTCGCAGCAGTCATCCCCGACTGCCAGAGTGTCAAATTCTCCCTCTACAAAATGCAGATGTCCCCGGTATGCTTCCAAAAGCAACTTCCTTGTAAATACATCGTTCGGTGGGCCAAAACCCAACAATTCTTTATTCAGCAGCATCACCTTATCGAACTGTTCTGCCGCTAGTCTGAGATCATGCATCGAAATCATAAATGTGACTTGCTTTTCTTGCATGGTGTCCAGGATCCTCAGGATCTTTTCCTGGGCGGGAACATCCAGTCCATTAAGGGGTTCGTCCAGAAGCATCAACTCAGCTTCCTGGGCCAGGGCGCGGGCGATAAACATGCGCTGCTGCTGCCCCCCGGAGAGTTCGCTGATCTGACGTCCAGCCAGATCTATTAAATCAACAAATTCCAGGGAACGATTCACTATATCCCAATCCTCCGACTGGGGCCATAAAAACGGACCCATTTTATTGATCCGGCCCATCATGACCACATCGGCAACTGTAGCCGGAAAGGACCAATCCACCTGGCTGCGCTGTGGGACATAGGCGATGCAGGTATGTCCGCCGGGTTCATGTCCGGAAACATGTACAATGCCTTCATCAGGATCCATGATGCCGGCAATCACCCTGAATAGTGTGGTTTTTCCAGCACCATTTGGTCCGACCAAGGCCACACCATCACCAGGGGATAAATCAAAACTAATCCCCTCCAGTACGGTCCCGGTCTCATAAGCAACTGTGATGTTTTCCAAATCCAACAGGGGGGCGTCCGGTTGATGGGGGGCGTATCTCCGGGAAAAAGATCCTTTTCGAAAAGACTTGATTAAATTCTTCATATTTTAATTTATTTCAAGGCACTAATAATGGTTTCAATGTTATAGCGCATGAAATTCAGGTAAGTATCTGCCGGGGGTCCGTCTGATAAAGATCCAAAATAAAGCACCACCAGTTCAATACCTGTTTCATCTGACACGCGCTGGGCCAGGGTGGGGTCAAAATCCGCGCCGACAAAAATGGCTTTGGCCTGATTTTCCCGGATGGTTTCGATCAGATCAGCCAGCTGCTGACCGGATGTTTTAGCCTCGGTGGTCATAGCCGGTATCACTGCACCGATTTGTCTGAGACCATATTCATCTGCGAAATAACCCAGGGAACTGTGATCGCTAACCAGCTCCCGGTTCTCCTCAGGAATATTATCTACTTCCTCCCGAATCCAGATGTCAAGGTTATCAAGTTCCTGAAGATATGATTCCGCGTGATCCAGATAATAATCCGCATTTCCTGAATCCATCTTGATCAAAGCACCAGCTATATTATCTACCCAGATCTTGATGTTATTTGGATTCAGCCAGACATGGGGATCAACCCCGGGATGGTCGCTGATGTTATCTTCATCAAGTTCAGGGTCGCTCACGCGGAGGGAAATTCCCTCAGAGACAATAACCTGGCTGCCCGGGAAGTCAGATCCTTCCAGGAGCTCATCCAAAAACTCCTCCAGCCCAAAACCATTCACAAATAACAGGTCCGCCTCAGTCAGGCTGACCATATCCCGGGGAGAAACCAGAAATGAATGCGGATTTTGGCCCGGCTCTAGCAGTACATTTAAGTCGATCTTATCACCAGCAATGCTTCCAACAATATCCCCTACAAATGTGGTTGTCACAACGACCTTTAACCGCTCTTCATCGGCGGGAGATATGTTTTCTGGTCTCACCTGGCAGGCAGCCATTAATAAACTCACAATTAACAGGAGAAACAGGATAATATGAATTCGGAATCGTGTAATCATCATCGGGTTGCCAGGTGGATAGCTAGTTTTCAATTTACACAGCCCTCACATAAACCAAACAATTGCAGCCAGTGCTCATCTACCCGGTATCCGGTCTGGTCTTCTATTGTAGAGATATATGCACTCATTTGTTTACTGCCTTCAATGACGCGCATATGGCCGCAATCCTTACAGATCAGGTAGTGTTTATGGCCCTCCTGAGTTGGCCAGATCCCGTGGCAGCCTCCGGGTTGGTGAATTTGTTGAATTAAACCCAGGTCATCCAGCATGTCCAGGGTCCTGTATATACTGGCAATACCTGGAGGGTCAGTTAGTTTAAGAGTGTTCCGGTATATTTCCTGGGGGGTCAACGGCCTCTTCGTTGTAGCTACAATTTCCATCACCTGAAGACGAGGGCGGGTAACCCGGAATCCGTTCTGCCTGAGAGAGTTCTCCCAGATATCAAGAACGTGTTTTTTATCAAGGGCTGTCATGCCAACTTCCTTATTGATAATGATAATTATTATCAATAAGGAAGTATATCGCTGAATTGGGGACTGTCAAGCTCGAGCGATACAAGTTGGACAAGACTTGATACCTGATCTGACTCAGCTCTGTATTATTTGCATCTCCAACCCATAATTTTGAAGAATTGTCATTCCGAGCCGTAGCGAGGAATCCAGATAGACATAGAAAGCGAGATGATTTGGTATGTCTAGACCGATGGTTAATGCAATCGTTGGCATAATGGATCCTTCCCCTTCGCTTTCACTCAGGGTCAGGATGACAATCAGGGACTTGCTAAATTTTTCGCCATTTAAAATGATAAGGGCGACTCGTTGAGTCGCCCTTATCTATGTTGAGAAAAAACCCAGGATGTTGGAATCTTTATCTTTTCACTAATCGGGTGCTGGAGTCAAGGTTGAGATCGAACCCGGGGTATTAGCCGGACCACCCTCCCCTTCTTCTGTGGGCGCGGGGGTGACCAGATTGACCCGGACTAAAAGAATTTGACCCGGGAAAATCGCGTTGGGATCTTCCAAGTCGTTATATTCCAGAATGTCATCTACAGTACTGCGCAGGGTAACGGCAATTGATCCTACAGAATCGCCCGGTCTGACCATGTATTCCACCCGGAAACCAGGCAGGACATCAAACGGTATTGGCGTGGGCGTGGGAACTGTTGCTCCCGGAGCAGGCACAAGAACTTCATTGCCAACATATAGAATTGGATTTGTTAGATCAAGGTTTAATCGATCCTCCCCGGCATTATAAACAAGCAGTGTGAAGATATCTATTTCAAATCGCTCGGCAATTGACGCAAAAGTATCATCCTCTTCCGCAATGTAAATGACTGCCCCGGATCTAGTTGGAGTTGGACTGGGTGCCGGAGTATCAGTAGGCAGGGATTCAGTTGGAGTCAGGGTGATTGTGGCAGTTGGCGGTATAGGACTGGGAGTAAAAGTAATTGTTGGTGTGGGTGTTTTTGAGGCGAATATGGAACCAAAACTTATCTGGGTTCCTGTCAGCCAGAAAATCAGGAATGCAGCGCCTAAAATGATCAACACCGCGGTCCCAACAAAGAGCGCAATATTACTCTTGGTTTTATTCTTGCGTTTCCGATAAGAGTTGATAATATCTTTGGTCGAATCTTGTTTACTCATAAGATCTTATCCTTCCTGCAAAGAGCACCCATTGTACCACTTTGCCTGTCTGGGTCTAGAAAAGCTCAATCCGGTTGAATTCGAGTCAATTAATTACATTCTACCTTATTTTCAGACGCATAACTCACATCGCAAATCAGCGATGAATTCTAAGAGCATCCCAAACTGCCTGATTCTCCCCGGAATTGGTATTTGCGACAACGATCAGGAAAATCTGAACGGTATTCCCCTTGTAATCATCCAAATCTATCTCAAATGATCTCATTTTTCTGTCACAAACCTCATTCCATTCCCCGAGCAATACCAGGGTCGAGGGATCTCCATCGCGCATCAAGTGGATCCTGTAATCCACATCACCATCCCCACAATTTCCATTTGGTCTCTGAATCAGTCCAACTTTGCCAAATAATAAATCCCCACCATTAACTTTGTAATCCGGAAAACGGCCGATAATATATTTGCCTTTACCTTGAGGAGGGTAGGTTACCAGTAGAATTCCGGAAATGCGTCCCCCTTCCAGGAATTGGTCGTCGAGCAGGGCAACATATGGGTCTGTTGCATCACCAGGATCATCAAAGTTGAGGATCTTACCTCCCAGGTCAATAAAATCAACCGGCGTGGAACCACTGCCCCAGGCAGCTTCATCGGCCCGGGAATTAAATTCCATCATCGTGCCGGCACCCTCAACAACATTGATTTTTACCCAGAATGCTTTGGAAAACTCCCCAATTCCAAATCCGTCTCCCTTGACATTACGAATTTTCCAATTTCCCTGGTAAGAGCCTGTCTCCAGAGGGGCAATCAACTCCACAGATATATCAATGGAATCTCCCGGTTGAATTGTTTCGGAAGTCAGACCCTGTGATGATGGGCCGCCCATAATATCCCCGCTTTCAAAATAGAGCAGGTAACCAATTGTCCATGAGCAGGATCCCGCATTTTGGATCCGCCAGGTTTTAGTAAAACGCTCTCCGGGCGCCAGATCCATTTCATCAGGTATTGTCACGTCTTTGATGAATTTTACCTGGTCACAGGCCTGAGAAGTTTTAAGCGCTGAACCCTCTGGTGTCAAGGAAGAAATATTATCTGGGGAGGTGGCAGACGGGGCAGGAGTTTCCCGGGAATCTGATATTTCTGGAGATCCTTGAGGATTTCCGATCCCTGCTGCCGTCATTTGGACAGATAGAGTCAGGGCTGCTTCAGTATATAACGCACCGGGTTTTCCCTCAGGCACAGGATTTTCCTGAGGAAGCTGACAGGCTCCCAAAACAAGGACTATGAGACTAAGGAGAATCAATTTATTAGCCATCGCATAAAGACCGATTGAGATAATACACAGATATATTGTACCGAATTCCAGCGGAAGACTGGGAAAAGATAGTATCTCTTGAACCTCAATTTCGGTCTGAGAATCTCGATTCTCGAATCAAATCCAGGGAATGGCGCAGGTAATTATCAATTGGAAAGGAATCTACCTCATCGATATCAACCCACAGGTACTCCTGGGCTTCCTCATTTAAAGTAACCTGATCTCCCTTTACCCGGCAGATATAATCAAAAAATATAAAATGTTTTTTCTCCCAGAAACTTTCATCGTATATAAATTCCTGGTAACATAGAAATTCCGCCTCAATCAATTCCAATCCGGTTTCCTCACGAATTTCACGATTGAGGGCATCTGTTAATCTTTCCCCCATTTCAACATGGCCACCAGGAATGGTGTATTTCCCTTTCCATTTGTGCGTTTTCACTAATAATAGCTGGTCGTTTTCATTAAAGATCAATGCTCCAACGGTTGGCTCGGGAAATTGTTGTTGATTCTTCATATAAATACCCGGTGAATTCGCCTTTTTTATATATTGAGTAACACAGAATTATCCGGGCAGGCTTCCTTGCATCGACCAGGGTCCCGTCCAGGTAATCAAAACATCGGATGTCTTGCCTATTAAATCTTGATCACTTTCAACAAATACTAATTTATTGGTGGGGGTTCTGCCTCGCCAGCGGCCTTTTTGTTTTCCCTCGAAGAGGACTTCGACTGTTTGATCAAGATATTTCTGATTTATTTCAGCGGCAATCTTTTCTTGCAGGGCTTCAATCTGCCTGAACCGGCTCCATTTTTCTTCATCAGTTACATCATCTTTCATTTTTCGAGCTGCAGTGGTGCCCGGGCGGACTGAATAACGCGCCAGATGAACCACGTCAAGCCTTAACTCATCCAAAAGATCATAGGAGCTTTGAAATTGTTCGGCAGTCTCACCCGGGAATCCAACAATCACATCAGTAGCAATACTCGCTCCGGGAATTCTTTCTCGAATATCGCCAACCAGCTGCCTGTATCCCTCAACGGTATATTCCCGTTTCATATTCGTTAACACCTGATCGTGGCCAGCTTGATGGGGAACTTCAATGTGAGGCATCACTTTGGACAAAGCAGCCACCGTATCCATCAACTCATGGCTGAACCAGTTGGGATGTGAAGTTAAGAAACGGATCCTCTTTAATCCTTCAATCTCGTGAGTGAGCTCCAGCAGCCGGGACAGGGAAGATTTTTCCGGCAAATCCAAACCATAACGATCAACTATTTGTCCCAGCAAGGTTATTTCCTTCACTCCCTGGGAAACCAGTGATCGGATCTCGTTAATGACGTCCTCTAACGGGCGGCTGCGTTCAATACCACGCCGGTAAGGAATAATACAGTAGGTACAAGCATGGGAACAGCCCAGGACTACCGGAACAAAAGCAGATACCAGCTGGTCCTGATCGGCTTCGGGCAATGTGAGCTCCCCATCCATAAAAGCAAATCGGCGGGATGTTGCCTCTTGCTGCCAGACCTTGGTTTCTTCCTGGGTGAGATAGGACATCAATGGGCCCGGATCTGAGGGAGCCGAAAACACATCCACGTGGGGGAACTGGGCTTCCAGTTCCTCAGTGCCCTTGATCCCTACCAGGCAGCCCATCACATTGATAACAACATTCGGACGGGTTTTCTTGAGGTTTTTTAGAGAGCTTATCCTGCCCACGGCGCTGTCCTCTGCACTTTGGCGTACCACGCAGGTATTCAGAACAACTACATCAGCATCTTCTGCCCGTTCTGTTGATTGATAGTTTAATCCTTCCAGGGCCGATGAAACACGGCGGGAATCAGCCACATTCATCTGACAGCCGGAAGTCCAGATATGATATTTCATGGGTGCCATTATATCGGTTGATGGTTCAGCGTCAAGTGGGGACGAAGTCCCTTTAAGGGACTTCGTCCCTCAAAAACAAAAATCGCTCTTCAGGAATTTTCTACTTTTCCCGGAGAGCGAAACAATAGTTTTGAATAAAAAATCTTCTTGAACCTGGTCAATCAAGGGTCAAATTAGCTTCCTGGATTAATATTTTTTCAAGGGCCATGGTATGGCTGCAGCGTTCTCTGGTTTGGAAAAAATCACAATCACAGGTCCACTTACTGTCCTGGAACGATATCAAGTGGGGATTATTCTGTCCCTGAAAGGTCACTGATAAAGATGTGATCTTGATGCGTTCTCGCTCTGTGGCATATTGTTTTGATTTTTGAATCTTCCCAATCATTCCAGAATCCATCTTATACCCTCCAGTTCTTGAAATAAAAAGCACGCAACCTGATGGCGCGTGCTGTAATTCCTAAAATTCAACTATTCTTTTTGAGTTATCCTTTCCCATAGTGGACCACCCTTAGTTCTTCACAAGTATAAGCCGAGATCAAAAGAAAGTCAATAATTGGACATGATAATAATTATCCCTTTGTTGTATCTAGTATCCGCAAAAAACAGTGTGCTTTCTGTTAAAAATTTAATCTGGCTTGCTTTGATCAATCCGTCATACTCGTTCCAGCATTAGTGCCATTAATTTTCACTTTAATAATACCCTATCAACCGCCATGTGGTTTAGGTATGAGCTTCTCCCCGGGTGACAAGGGTCATGGCAATCAATGCCAGCACAAAGAAAGCTGGACCGGACAAGAAAATTGTCCGGAAATTACTACCAAAAAGATCAATGATGCTTCCCATCATTAAAGGAGCAAAGGCTGCGCCAACCTGTGAGGCCAAGTAATAAAGGCCGGTATAGGTTCCCAGCAGGCGCGAATCATCAGTGGTATCAACCACCATCGGGAGAGTATTGACATTAATTAATGCCCATCCTAATCCACTGATTGCCAGCAAAATCCCAATCTGGGTGGAGCTGGTCACAAAATATCCCAGCGTTATCGCTACTCCAAAGATTATAATCCCTGTAATTATCGTCCTGCGGCGGCCAAATTTTCCACCAGTAAATCCCGCCGGGATAGCGAAGAGAATAAAGGTAACTCCTGCCAGACCATAAAGAGTTGGCGCCAAACCTTCACTGATTCCCAGTTCATTCACCGCATAAGAAGTAAAGAAAGTCCCGATTCCATCATAGGCGACGAAAAGCAAGAAGATTGCGCCCAGCAAGGCAAATAAACTGCGGCGGTATTTCTTGGGAATGACAGAGACGCCTTTTAACGCACCAGCCGCCTGTTCCTCCCCGCTGAACTGATGATCCTCAGGATGTGATAAATCCTCAACTCTTGGTTCTTTGGTGGTCAGGAAAAGTAATAGGACTGCCAGGATCAGGATGATTGCGCCTCCCAGAAAAGGAAAGAGGGGCTTGATGTCAAATAACAATGCCAATCCAAAAGCGCCGATAATAAAACCTACTCCTCCCATGAAGTTAATCACGCCATTGGCTTTGCTGCGAAAAGGAGAAGGAGTCAGGTCTGGCATCAGAGAGACTATCGGCGTCCGCAAGATCGCCATGGTAAGCAGGATAACTGTGGCAGCAATCATAAATAACGTAAAGGCTCCTGTATTTTCTGCAATATTGCCATTAAATTTTGGATTGATCATACCTGCTGCCAGCGGCAATAAAATAAATGCCAGGGCAGCCAGGGGAGCTGCAGTGAGAATAAAGGGATACCGTCGACCAATTGGAGTACGAATACGATCACTCCAGATACCGATCAGGGGCAAAATAAAAATGGCTGCCAGGTTATCTATCCCCATAATGGCTCCGGTTGCAGTTGCATTTAATCCAAATCCAAGGGTGTCCTTGGAACTGATAAAACCGGGATGTCCAGTCTGAAGAAAAAGAGGCACAAAGGCATTATAGAGCTGCCAGATTGCCGAGACACCCAGAAAGCCAAAGCCGATCATGAATGTCTTTTTCCACTCAAGTTTCATTGTTACTTCCAGTTATTAAACTAAGCATAGGTTAAGTCTATAAGCGTAGGTTGTAAACTGTAAGTAGTAAGTGTTAATCAATATTCAGGGGTTTATCTCAGATTCACACGGTCTCTTATGTTCAAAGTTGATTTTCTAGAGTTTTTCGATCTCCGGTCCTGAACAGAGCGAATTCCGGCCTTCAGTCCCCGGTCCAAAAAGTAACCCTGCAATATTCAATTTTTGTACTTCATCCAGATCAATGTCCTGGTTGGTTTAAACCAGTGAGTTTCCAGGCTGAGATTGGTTTTTCTTTTGGGGAAATTTAATCTAAGGGCTCTCTTATGTCCGGGAGAATTCAACCAAACCGGCAGGAAAGCATCCAGCAATATACCTTCGGTTTCCGCAGAAGATGCAATCCACAGCCAGTCTGCGTATGTTTTGGATGACTGCCAGGAAACCACACCTATCAATTCTCTGCCGGCTGTGACTGACCATTGGGATATTTTTAGATCAAGCAGCATTAACCTCGACAAAGCTCCAAGTATGCCGCCTCGCAGATACTCGGGCCGGAAGGGAAGGTGCCAGCGAACCTCATGAGGATAATTTTTGTCCAGCCATTTGCGCTGCTGGGGCCAATGACTGGCCCGATGGGGTTCTACCGAAAATCCAGGAACCTGCCAGGATAAAAACTCCCTAGGCACCTGGCGGGGTTTTAAGATCCAGGTTGTCCTGCGGGAAATTTCCTGGAAACCATGCCGGAGATAAAGGTCAACAGCCCCCTGGTTTCCTTCATCCACCTGCAGCCAGATTCCATCCAAACGCCTCGGGACAAGGAAATCCAAGGCGCGGCGAACCAGGGATCGGGCGATTCCCTTGCGCTGATAATCCGGATGCACGGCTACATTGGCAATCATGTAATAATGTTTAGTGCCAATATGATAAGGGATCAAACTCAGATTGCCGATGATTTCCCCACCTTCTTCCCAAACATATCCAGTGAACGGCATGGATACCCGGCCTGCCATATGATAAGCCCAATCCTGGAAGTGCCGGTTGTGAGCCGAGGAACGCATTTTTCGCAGCAAAGCTTCTCCGTCAGGAGTAAGGCGGTCAGCAAAACAGAGTTCTACCAGATCAGACACGGATAACAGATCTGTTCTGACATCAAATGCCCTGATTGGGGTGGAATCATTTAACCCTGAGATACGAACAGCCATGGGGTTGATTTTACCATCGGGCGAGATTGGAACAGCAACGACAATTTTCTTAGCTCAAGGGAGAACGAGCTGGGAGGGGCTTTCAATAATTGAGGATTTCGGGAGAGGTCTCCATAGGGCGGATTGGATTATGGTATTCATTCCATCGCAATTATAACTTGATCGCCGTTGGGATTCTTCGCTTCGCTCAGAAAGACAAACTTTGAATTGAATGGGATTGCCCCGTCTGTCTTGGGTAGAGGAATAAAGTGAGGGCACATCGAAAGGGCAGCTTGATCGGATAAAAGAAACGCGGGAGCTGACGCTCCCGCTTTAGCAACTTAATTGATAATCACAAAGTCCCTACCTGTCATCCGTCTTCGGTTTCCGGTCTTCTATATATCAGGGGATTACCGCACTCCCAATGTTTGCTTGATTTTTTATTAGGTCTCAATCGTTATTGTCACCGGGCCGTCATTAAGAATTTCCACCAGCATATGAGCTCCGAATTCACCTTGCTCGGTCGGTACACCCAGGTCCTGGAGGTAGGAGGCAAAATAAGCGGCCAGTGGTCTGGCAATCTCAGGAGGAGCAGCTTTCGTAAAGGAAGGCCGGTGTCCCCGGTTGGTATCGGCAAAAAGGGTAAACTGCGGCACGACCAGGGCGCTCCCGCCGATATCAAACAGAGATAGATTCATTTTTCCCCGGTCATCTGGGAAAATTCTCAATTGAGCTATTTTTTTTGCTAATATTTGAGCGCCCTCACGGGTGTCATCTGGGCCTATGCCCAGCAAAACCACCAATCCCTGGGTAATTTCAGCGATTTGTACTCCGTCCACTGACACGCTGCCCCGGCTGACCCGCTGAAGAACCGCTTTCATTCTCTATCCTCAACTCCCATAAAAACCGATTGCAGTCCTGACCTCTTCCATGGTTTCTGAAGCAAGTACCCGGGCTCGTTTGGCGCCGTCAAGTAAAATGTCACGCACCTTGTCAGGATCTTTTTCTAATACCGCCCGTTTGGCGCGGAAAGGTTCCAGGTGTTTATTGAGATTGGCAGCTAATTTGCGTTTACAGTCAACGCAGCCAATTTCCGCCACCCGGCAGTCCCGGTTGATCTCCTCCACTTCGCCAGAGCTCGAAAAAATCTTGTGCAGAGTGTAAACATTGCAGATATCCGGATTGCCCGGATCTGTCCGCTTGATGCGCTGGGGATCAGTCACCATCTGCATGACGCGTTTTTCTGTTTCCTCAGGGGTGGCAGCCAGCTCGATGTGATTATTAAGGCTCTTGCTCATTTTCCTCTTGCCATCAATGCCCAACACTTTGGGAATTTTGGTCACCTTGGCTTGCGGCTCCACTAATATATCTGTCTGGTAGCGATGATTAAATGATCTGACCACTTCTCTGGCAAATTCCAGGTGAGGTATCTGGTCAGTTCCAACTGGCACGGTGTCTGCTTTGTAAAGCAGAATATCAGCTGACATCAATACCGGATAACCAACCAAACCATAATTGACATTATCAGGGTTATCCCGGACCTTCTCTTTAAAGGTGGGCAAAGCAGTCAATTTTCCAAGCGGTGTCACCATAGACAGGATGGTATGCAGCTCCATCACTTCCGGGACATGGGACTGCACGAAGATGATGCTCTCTTTGGGATCCATTCCAGCTGCCAGCCAATCCAGAGTCATTTCCAGGGTACTTAGCTCCAGGTTCCGGGTGGTTTCAATGGTTGTTAAAGCGTGCACATCCACAACACAATAAACACAGCTATAATCCTTCTGAAGCGCCACATAGTTTTTGATAGCGCCCAGATAATTGCCCAGGTGCTGGCGGCCAGTAGGCCTGGCTCCTGAAAACACCCTGCCAAGTTTTTCAGCCATTAATGATCACTCCTTAATGTGCTTTTCGAACAGCTCAAGGATTTCAGGAGGATCAGCATGTCGACCTGTTTCCAGTTTTGAATAAATCAAATCGCCATTTACCATGATCTCAAAAGCTCCACCATCACCCGGAATCAGCTCTATATCAGCAATAATATCTTTGTAATTCTTTTTTAAGGCACCCTCCAAACTGAGGGCTCTGGGAATATAGTTTCAAGGCACACAATATTCGATGGATATCTTGTACATACACTTCCTCCATTTTTTAGTATCGTCAACCAAGTATAACATAAGCAAAATTTATGGATTATAAGCAAACTGGTATTAAAAAAATCAGGCCTGCAGTGTATTCTGCAGGCCTGATGCATGATTAGAAAAACCTCATTCTGCCGGCATCACATCAATAAGTACGGCCTGGGCCCATAATCAACCCAATACTCTCGCATGTTATCGGTAATCCGATCAGAATCCCTAAGGACTTAGATCATCAGAGTGCCATTTTGATATTTGGTGAGATTGACTTCAGTAGAAAAATCATTTACCACCCGTGAGTTCAACCTCAGCCAGGGTTTCCTGGTCCAGTTCTTGAGGGCTCTGCTGATCTTCCTGATATTCTTCTTCAATCAGTTCTAGAAATGCTTTGACAATCCCTGGATCAAAATGTTTTCCAGATTGATTTTTCATATGGAACAATGCTTCAGATCTTGGAAATGCTTTTCGATAAGACCGGTCGGTCTGCAAGGCATCCCAAACATCCACCACCGCAAATATTCTGGCTGGCAAGGGGATATCTTCGCTTCTTAATCCATGAGGATAACCATTTCCATCCCAGCGTTCGTGGTGATAGAGGGGTATATCCAGAGCAGAGTGCAAACCATCGATTGATTGCAGCAGTTCATAGGCATCAAGCGGGTGACGTCCAATCAGCTTCCTTTCCTCTTTAGTAAGTCTGCCGTCCTTCAACAATATTTGGTCAGGGATGCCCATCTTGCCAATATCATGCAGCAGCGCCCCTCTCCGAAGATCAACCAAAGTATCTCCTTCCAGCCCAAGTTTGGCAGCCAGCTTCAATGTTAAATCCTCAACCCGGCGCCAATGTCCTTCCGATTCAATACCTCTCAATTCCAGGGCTTGGGCCCATCCCTTAATAATGGCGTCAAAACCAAGGTTGATTTTGTTTCTAGACCGTGTTAAATCATCATGGAGATTTTGATTATCAATCGCCAGGGCAGCCAACCCAGCTATCATTTCCAAAAGATCGATCCAATCCTGATCTGGATCAAGTTTTTCGCGGTGAAAAATTTCCAATACACCAACCATCCGATTTTTTACATGCAGCGGAACCGCAAAGTAGGATACAAAATCTTCGGAAGAAAAATCCGCTGACCTGTTATCTTTCCGACCATCTTTTGACAAATCGAGAACTTGAACCATTTCCTTTGTTTCGGCTGCCTGTCCGGCTAAACCTTCCCCGATCTCCAGGTCTAGATGCTGCAAAATGTTCTCCCGGAAACCGGTTTGAGTAATAAATTTGAGTGTTCGTAAGACAGGATGAAAATACAAGATATCAGCTGCATCAACGCCCAATTCCCTGACCAGGTTATCAACGAGAATATCCAGCGTAGATGGCAGGGAAAGATTCTCCAAGATCACCTGCTCAATACGGTGGAGGCTTGACAATTTCTTGACCAGGGTCTGAGATTCCTGGAACAGATATGATTTCTGCAAACCAATTGCCACAACATTGGCCATTCTGGTTATCAATAACAGGTCGGCATTATTGTAGCAGTCAGCATGTCGGCTGAGCAGCTGCAGCACTGCAATTACCTGGTTTTCAACAACTACCGGAGCAAGCAGGGTGGCGCAGTTTCCATGATCATCCCCTTCTAGGTCATTTTCATCCCGGTATTGCTCCAATTTATCAATAATTAAAGGTACCTTGTCGTTCAAAAATTGATCTCTAAGGTCTTGATCAAGCATGTCAAACCGGTCCGATTTATTTTCAGCGGTTCCAGCCTGATGACTGCTTTTCCAGACATATTCAAGCTGGATAAGATGCTGGGATTGGTCATACTTAAAAATATTCAGGCTATCAGCCATAATTAACTCTTGAACATGTTCAGCAATACTCTGATACATATCCTCCAGCTTCAGACTTGTTCCTATTTCCAGGGCCAGATCATCAATGAGCTCTTGTTGTATCCTGGTTTGTTCTTTTTCATCCTTTGCCCGTAATTCATCGGTGATATCGTGGATAAAGCCCTGGTAACCAACCAGTTTTCCGCCAATTTCATAAGGCGTTGCGGACACCAGAGTTTCAATCTTGCTGCCATCCTTTTTCTTGAATTGGAGAGGATAATCTTTTAAATCTCCTTCCTGCTCAATTGCTTTGATATATTCCACCCGGTCTTCAGAATTCCAGTATAAATCTATCACGCTATCGTTCCAGATTTGCTCCTGATCCTGATACCCAAACATCCTCAGTGTGGATTCGTTCATATCAATCCAGCGCCCATTTTGTGACGTGATAAACATAGCGTCCTTGGATGTTCGGAAGAATCTGCGGTAAATTTCCCTGCTTTCATTCAAATCCTCCAACGCCTGAGCTCGGTGTAAGGCCTCCTCTGTTAAGCGCTGGTTGGACTTTATTAATACGTGGGCCCGGTCAGCAACAATCTCTTCCAGATTTTGCTGATATTCTTGGGCTTGTTTACCTTTTTCCAACCCTTGGAGTGTCCTCTCAATGGAGTTCACTAATTCAGGCAGGTAGTCATTATATGAGTCTGCGAGAATACAATCCGCTGCTCCGGATTTAAAGGCCTGCAACGCAATCTTCTCCCCTCCTTGCCGGGTTATCATTATCCAGGGCAGATCCTTTACTTCAGCAACAAGATCAAAGGCAGTGAAATCTCCAATTTTATACTCTGTCAGAATTAAATCAATTGCCATCGATCCAAGGATTTTTCTGGCATCTTGCAGAGTTCTAACAGGGTAAAGCTGATAAGATTCGGATTTTTCAGTAATATGATCACTTAAAGCTCTCTGATCATTATTACCATCAACACTCAAAATGTTAAATTTTGTCTTCATAGATTTATCCAGTTCATAATACGATTTCATTCTCTTCAAGAAAACATGTAACAGGCAAAACCTCTCGCAATTATGCCACCAGGCATCGTTTAATACGAATTTTTCAGATCAGTATTCAGTATATAATAAGGAATCCTAAATACAGTCTCACAAAATTACAAAAATGTTAGGAAAGCCCTGTTTTCCACTGAAGGAGATTACAAATCTCTTTCAAAAAGGATTTTGTGTTGATCTCAGAGGTAATCATGGTTTTTCAGAGGATCGGATGAGGGTGTTCATATAACAAATTAATCAGTATTTGCACTGTCATTAATACAAGACAATCTTTCAGGGCGATCTTGGCATCCTTCATCTGTCTTATGCTACAATCGAAATCAAACTATGAGCACTTTAACCGATATCCGGCTTTCTCCCCTGGCCGGCCGCTGGTATCCGGCTGACCCTAAAAAACTAGCCGATTCGATTGACGGTTATATTCAGGCAGCCCAACTACCTGAACTGGGTGGCGAGGTAGTTGCCCTGATCTCTCCCCATGCCGGACACACCTATTCTGGTCCAGTGGCAGGATACAGTTTTGCCGCAATAAAAGACCTTCAGCCGGAATTAGTGGTCATTATTTCCCCTTATCACGCTTACCATAAGGGAGCCATTCTCACAACAGGGCACCAAGCCTACCAGACACCCCTCGGGCTTATTCCAGTCGACCAGGATAAAATCCAGTATATTGAATCGAAACTGGTGGAAAAGACCGGGGTTGAATTTAGCAGGGTCCGGGACGACGAGGAACACGCCATTGAGATCCTATTGCCTTTTTTTCAAAGGTCACTGAGCCGCCCTTTTCGCCTGCTGCCATTGATGATCCGGGACCAGGATCCCGCCTTAATGAAGGATTTGGGGAATATTCTGGCCGGGCTGATCAATGAAAAGAACACACTGCTTGCAGCCAGTTCTGATCTATCCCATTTCCATCCCTCAGAAGAAGCCCGGAAGCTGGACCAAAATATTATTGATCAGATCATTGACCTAAACCCGGAAGGATTGTACGATATCCAGGAAGATGGAACAGGATCAGCCTGCGGTTTGGGCCCTCTGGCATCTGTGATCTGGGCTGCCAAGGAAACCGGGGCTGTCAAAATCCACCATCTTCATTACTCCCATTCCGGAGACATCACTGGAGACAATACTAGAGTGGTTGGTTATGCCGCAGCGGTAATAACCCGCGAATAATCCCTGAAAACATATGATTTGGAATTTTTTACTTATACTCGTTCTGGTTGCATTAAATGGTTTTTTTGTCGCCGCGGAATTTGCGGTTATAACATCCCGTAAAACCCTCATACGGTTGCAGGCCAATCAAGGCAATCCTGCCGCAAAGTTGGTGCTAACCTGGTTAGATAATCCACAAGCCCGCGACAAATTGATCGCAGCAGCCCAACTGGGGATCACTATTGCCAGCCTGGCATTGGGCGCCGTAGGTGAAAACACCTTTGAAGTTCTGCTGGAACCTGTTTTTCACTCCCTGGAAATTCCTGTTCAGTGGAGCCGAATCGAACCGCTCTTGACAGCTCTTCCACTGGTAATATCGTTGATTATCGTCACCAGTCTGCATGTTGTGTTGGGTGAACAGGTGCCCAAGGTGGCTGCGCTTGAAGCCCCGGAACAATTTGCCCTATTTGTGGCAACCCCGATGAAATGGTTCAGTGCAATATTTACCTGGTTCGTAGATGTTCTTGATTGGGCAACCCGAAGCATTCTGGGCCTGGTGGGCGTGAAAAGTTCCGGCGGCAGCCATTCTGTTATTTATTCAGTTGATGAACTGAAAGAGATCCTGGCAGAATCTGAGCAATCGGGAACTATTGAATCTCCCCAACTTGAAATGCTGGATGCTGTCTTTGATTTCAACCGGCTGCTGGTCCGGCAGGTGATGATCCCCAGAACAGAAATTATTGCCATCCCGGACGGAATGTCCCTGGATGACAGCATTAACATTGCTATCAAGTCACGATTTACCAAGTTTCCTGTTTTCAAGGAAGACCTGGATAATATAACAGGCATCGTTCACAGTAAAGATTTACTGCGTGCTAAACAAAAAGACCCCGATGGAAATCAAACAACAGCGGATCTGGCACGTGAACCGCTGATGGTACCAGAAAGCAGTTCTGTCCGGACCTTGCTGAACTTATTCCAAGATCACAGTCGTCATATCGCTATTGTGTTAGATGAGTATGGTGGCACAGCCGGGTTGATCACCCTGGAAGATCTGCTTGAGGAAATTGTCGGAGAAATTAATAATCCTTTCGATGACGAGGGATCTGAAATCCAGCGGGTCAACCAGAGTACGGTTCTGGTCAAAGGTCTGGCAGCCATTGAGGATGTCAACGAATCCCTGGGAACCACATTTCAGGATCAAAATTACGATACCATCGCTGGTTATTTCCTGGGACATCTGGATCATATCCCTGAAATTGGAGAAGAAATCAATCTCGCCGGGGGAATTCAGCTGCAGGTAGTAGAAATGGACGGGATGAGAATTTCAAAGATCCAAATCAGGGGAGTGTAATCTGCATGCCTTCCAGCGACCTGCCCAAAGCCATTTATGCCCGCATCGCTGTTAACGTACCTCAGGTTCAGGGTGAATTTGACTATCATTTAGCGGATGATCATCAAACTAAAATAGCCCTGGGCCAGTTGGTTACAGTTCCATTTGGAAAACAAAATGTCCAGGGTGTCGTAATTGATTTTCCTGAGATACCTGCTGTAACCCGAACCAAGGCTGTGGGCAAGATCCTGGATCCTGATCCTGTAGTTACCCCTTACCAGATAAAACTCGCTCAAGCTATCAGCGATAATACCCTTTCCCCGCTGGGAGTTACGGTTCATGCCATGATCCCGGGGGGATTAAGCGTCCGGGCAGACTCTCAATATCAGCTCTCAGAATCCAGCCTGGCTGCCATCAAAGAAGGACAATCCCTCCTGGACGAACCAAGCCCATCTCAATCCCGGTTGCTGAATCTATTAATTGAACGAGGTCCATTAAGGGGACGCCAGTTGGACCGGGCTTTGCCCCATAAAAATTGGCGGGGCACTATTGGCACTCTTGAACGCAGGGGAATTATTAACAGCCAAACTACTCTCGGTGAACCAAGTGTTCGCCCAAAACTTGAAAAGCGTGTGAAATTGACCGGTGATTCCTCCCTGGCTGAGGAGCAAATGGATACTCTGGCCAGGAAAGGTTTTCCGGAAGCACTGGCGCGAAGGCAGGCGATGCTCAAAATCCTGATGGGGGATGCAGGAGAAATCCCTACGTCTGCCCTTTACAAAAAAACTGGTGGATCAGCCAGCGATCTCAATCAGCTCAAACAAAGAGGCTTGATTGAAATCAGGCAGGTGCATGTCACCCGCGATCCGCTGGTTGATGTAATTGTTAAAGCACAGCCGATTCCAACTTTAACCCCTGATCAGCAAAACGCCTGGAATAAGATCAGGGAAGCGTTTTCTCAAGAAAAACCCGCTCCCTTCCTGCTTCATGGTGTCACTGGATCCGGGAAAACAGAAATATACATGCGGGCTGTTACAGAAGCTCTCAAACTGGGGAAACAAGCTATTATCCTGGTCCCGGAAATTGCCCTGACTCCCCAAACAGTGAGTCGGTTTATGAGCCGCTTCCCCGGAGAGGTGGGTGTTCTGAATTCAGAATTATCAGCTGGCGAGCGGTATGATACCTGGCGCCTGGCCAGGGCAGGCAAGATAAAAATCATTGTTGGGCCTCGCAGCGCTTTATTCACTCCCTTTTCTGAACCGGGATTAATCGTTGTCGATGAATGCCATGATGGCTCTTACTACCAGGGAGATCTCAATCCCCGATACCATGCCCTGGGTTCGGCAGTTGAGTATGCCGGTATATGCGGTGCAGTATGCATTCTTGGGTCCGCCACACCTGACGTTTCAACCACTTTTGAAAGTAAAAATGGCAGCCTGGTTTATCTATCACTGCCAGAAAGGATCCTGGCTCATCGGGAAACAATTCGGAAGCAGCTCAGCCTGGCTGAAAACGGGGGCGGGGTAAATCGATATACAGACCTGACCGATGATCTTCAAATGGCTAAATTACCGGCTGTGGAAATCGTGGACATGAGGAAAGAACTGCGCCAGGGAAATCGTTCTATCTTTAGTTATGACTTGCAGGATTCCTTATCCAACACTTTAGGAAAAAATCAGCAGGCGATCCTGTTCCTGAACCGGAGGGGAAGCGCCAGCTATGTCTTCTGCCGGGATTGCGGCCAGGCGCTGCGCTGCCCTCGCTGCGAAACATCGCTCACAGCTCATCAGAGGGAAAATTCACTGCGCTGCCATCTCTGTGGCTACCGCAGGAATATTCCTAAGACCTGTCCCACCTGCGGAAGCGAGCGCATCCGCCATCTTGGAACCGGCACGGAACAGGTTGAAACCGCACTGAAAAAGCTATTTCCAGGAGTTCGCACTCTGCGCTGGGACCGAGACACAACCCGTAAAAAAGGCGCCCATTGGAATATCATGGAGAGTTTCTCCAGCCACCAAGCCGATGTGCTGATTGGAACCCAGATGCTCGCCAAGGGTTTGGACCTTCCTCTGGTCACCCTGGTGGGAGTTGTTCTGGCGGATTCCGGTCTGCACCTGCCGGATTATAAAGCTTCCGAACGTACTTTCCAGGTGCTGACTCAGGTAGCAGGGCGAGCTGGCCGCAGTCCATTGGGCGGCAAAGTGATCCTGCAGACATTTGATCCCGACCATTATGTCATCCAAGCAGCTGCCGGTCATGATTACCAGGATTTCTACAACCAAGAAATTGACTATCGCCGCCAGTTGGGTTATCCCCCGTTTACAAATCTGATTCGTCTGGAAACACGGTCCCGTGTCCATCAGACCGCGGAATCCAAATCCAGAGCCTATGCTGAGGTCTTGAAAGGCTGGATTAAAAATGAGGGGTATCGCGCGACCAGGCTGATTGGTCCGGTGCCGGCCTATTTCAGAAAAATCCGGGGGGAGTATCGCTGGCAAATATTGTTAAAAGGACCCAATCCTGTCCAGCTGGTGCGCGACCATCCCCCTGACCCGGACTGGATCGTTGAGGTAAATCCGCCGGTGATATTGTAAAGGATGGAAGACGGGTGATTGAGATTGAGAGATAATGAGACTATTGAGAGGGGAACAGATAGATAAGCGTTGATATTTTACTGTCATTGCGAGAAAGCTTGCCCTTAACGAAGACGAAGGACGGCAATCTCCAAATCACCTCTAACCACCAACGAAAACAGGCAACTCTTGAAATTTCCATGAGGTTGCTTCGGGATCCTTCGATCAGCACTTGCGCGCTACTCAGGATACCCTCGCAAGGACAAAATTAATATTGATTTTCTAATTACTGACGACTGGGCTAACAATACCGTTTTATAAAACTCTCGATCTTCTCCAGAGCACTTTCGATCTTCTCATATTTAGTGGCATAAGAGCAGCGCACAAAACCTGCCCCGCCTGCCCCAAAAGCCGATCCGGGAACAACAGCCACCTTTTCTTCTTCGAGCAGCTTCTGGGAAAATTCTTCGTCATCCAATCCTGTATTGGTGATCTTTGGAAATGCGTAAAAAGCGCCTTTGGGTAGGAAGGTTTCCAGGCCGATCTCATTCAACCGGGTGACAATTAATTGGCGGCGGCGGTCATATTTTAGGCGCATCTCTTCGACGTGATCAGCTCCCAGCTGGATAGCAGCCAGGGCAGCATACTGAGATACAGAAGGTGCTGACATCACTGTATATTGGTGAACCCGGACCAAACCAGACAGAATATTTGCCGGAGCGGTGGCATATCCTACCCTCCATCCGGTCATAGCATAGCTCTTGGAAAATCCGCCCAGAGTGATCGTTCGTTCCTTCATCTCCGGCAGGGCTGCAAAACAAACATGCTCAACTCCGTATACTAGCGAGTCATAAATCTCGTCCGAAATGACCAGTAGATCATGTTTTAGCGCTATCTGGCTGATAGCCAGCAAATTTTCACGTGTGGCGACTGCCCCGGTGGGATTATTGGGAAAGCCAATAAAGATGGCTTTGGTTCGGGGAGTAATGGCGGCTTCAATCAAATCAAGTTCTGGCTGGAATTTATTTTCAAGCGAACCCGGAACTTCTACAGGGACTCCGCCGGCCAGGAGTACTTCTGCCTGGTAGGACACGAAACAGGGAGTGGGGATGATGATCTCTTCCCCGGGATTGATAACAGCAGTCAGCGCCAGGTATAAAGCTTCAGAGACCCCGACCGTAACCACAACCTCATCGGCGGGGTCATATTTTACCTGGTACTTTTCTTCCAGCTGATCAGCAATTGCTTCTCGAAGTTCGTATATGCCAGCATTCGAAGTATAGTGAGTTTCACCTTTTTTCAGGGCAGTTATGCCCGCCTCAAGAATGGGGGCAGGCGTGGTGAAGTCTGGTTCACCAATACCCAATGAGATCACATCATCCATGGTAGCAACGATGTCAAAAAATTTCCTAATCCCTGATGGTTTTAATTCGGCAACTCGGGTAGCAATAAAATCTCTGGACATGGATCTCCTCAGTCACGCTTGTTTTTTTGATAGATGGTTAGATTTCAATTTCGGTGTTATCCCCGATATTGAGGGATTGAGAACCTCCTTTCAAGGAGGTATTCTGACCGATCATAGACCCACTCAAGTTGGCATCCACAACCTGGGAACCTTTTTCAATGATAGTATTCTGAATCACGCTTCCCAGAATTTTGCAGCCGGCTTCGATTGTGGCATAAGGACCGATGACTGAAGATTCAATTTCAGCTTCAGGATGAATAAATACGGGAGGAATGATTTTCACTCCCATGCGCTGGGCTGCTTTTTCAGAATTATCATGACCATGATCCAGTAAATAGCGGTTGGTGCTCAGCATGGCCTCAAAGGTCCCGGCGTCCAGCCAGACATTCACTTTCTGGATCCGCATATTACAGCTGTCTTCGTCCAGCATAATATTAATTGCGTCAGCTAGGAAAAATTCACCCTTGAGCTGGACCTGTTGATCGATTTGCTTTTCAATGGCCTTAATCAAATCCTGGCCATCCTTAAAATAATAAAAACCAACCAGAGCGAGATTATTATCCATGGCCTTGGGTTTTTCAATTAATCGGGTGACCTGCTGGTTTTTTCCCAGCTCTGCCACGCCAAATCTGCGGGGGTCAGGCACCGGTTTTACCCAGGCGACAATATCAGATTCTTCCTGATCAAGGAGAGACAGATCGGTCTCTATCAATGTGTCCGCAAAGACCATGATCATGGGTCCATTAACATAGTCCTTGGCAAGGTAAATCGCGTGGGATTGTCCCTTCATCTCTTCCTGGACCACAAAATCCACCTTCAGATCGGGATGTTCCGTAATCATAAATTCCTTGATCTTGTCCCCCAAGTAGCCGACGATAAAAACATACTCCACCTGGACCTCTCCGGGCAGGGAGTCAAAAGTTTCCAGGACATGTTCAATAACGGCTTTTCCTGCCAAACCAAGCAGCTGCTTGGGTCTGCTCCAGGTGTGGGGGCGCAGCCGTTTACCAAGGCCCGCCATGGGAATGACAACTTTCAATTTTTGAGCCATAATTTCCCCTTTTTAGACACTATTTTCAAATTTTCATTATAACGGATGCACGAAACGAGGTGTACTGACAAATGACAGTGTTTAATCTCTCATTGCGAGGAGGCCGCAGGCCGACGCGGCAATCTCCTGATAGGTTTAGGGTCAAGATGACAAACGGAGGGGAGTTTATTAACCCAACTGCCCTTCCAGCTCAGTCATGGCGGATTCAATCAATTCCACAACCGCCCCCAGGGTATCCTTATCAAAAGCCAGCTTGGCGCCTGATATTTCATAAAGCTCCGGCAAGGAGGCTGTTCCTCCCAGGGCCAGGGCTGCCCGGTAATCCCGGATGGCTTGGGCTGGATCCTGGCGGGCTTTTTCCCAGATCTGGAACGCTCCCAGGGATGCCAGGCCATATTCAATGTAGTAAAAGGGTACAAGATGAATGTGAAGTTTACGGTGCCAGCCGGTCATCTTGATCTCATCAAAACCACTCCAATTGATCCCAGGCATGTATTCATCAATTAATTCAGACCATTTACCATCACAGGCCGCGGGATTGCTTCCCTGATCGTGATTTTCATAGACCCAGTGCTGGAAAGCTACCACAACAGCCATATAGGGCCAGAATAAAAGCTTTTCTTCCAGGTTCAGAAGCCTGGCAAGGGCTGCGTCCCGGGTTGACATAAAACCTCCCTGATCCTCTGCCAGGTATGGTGCAGCCAGCAGTTCCATTGCAGTGGAAGCAACCTCGTTAAATTCCATGCCGGCGCGCCATTGATGGTGATAATTGAGGTTAACCCGTTCATAAACATGGAATGCGTGTCCAGCCTCGTGGAAAAGAACCCGAAGGTCCGAGCTTTTTCCAGAAGAATTCATAAAGATAAAGGGAACCCCTTCGGTTGCAAAGGAAGTGCAGAATCCGCCAGGGGCCTTGCCTTTGCGGTTCATCAGATCCAACAGCTTCCCTTCCACCATGGATTCAAAATATCCACCCAGCAGTGGATCAACCCGGTTGAGTACTACCCCTACTTTGGTAGTAAATTCTTCTTCCGTTTCAAAAACCTCGAGAGCAGGCAAACTGAATGTTGTTTGATTATCCTGTAGGTCCCAGGGGCGCACCTGGTCAATTCTCAGACGGGCTTGGTGGCGCTGATAGATCCTGGTGGCAGCCGGGACAGCAACATCCTTTATAGCCTGTATAAACTGCTTGCTTTCAGCCGGACTGTAATCCAGGCGCAGTCTTTTCTGCCAGCTGAATGAGCGATAATCAGGGAAATCGGCATTGGCAGCCAGATCTGCTCGCAGCTCCATGAACTGGGTCCAAAGGTCATTAATCGCATCCCGATCTTCTAGCTGTCGTTCAGCCAACAATTCCCATAGTTTTTGGCGTTTATCCCGGTCGGTAGTAAGGAGAGCGGTCTTGACCTGAACCAGGGTCAGCTCCTCACCCTCCCACTCAATGGTCTGGGCACCCGAGATCTTGTTGTATTCTGTGCCCAATTTACTTTCTTTAGTAATGAGAGGCAGGTTCTCTTCCCGGAATAAATCAGCTTCCACCCGCATTTTTTTGAGAGCCAGCTCCATACCCTCCGGCTCCAAACCGCTTTTTAGCAGCTTCTCCTTGAGTTTCTGGTCGGCTGATTGAGCAGAAGAGTAAAACTCCTCCAGGAAGTGATGGAAGGATTTTTCAGCATCTTCATCGGTCGTGTCCAGATCTGTCGCCAGGGAAAGCCGGGCATTCCTTTCATCCACCAGCTTGCGCAGTTCGGACCAGTCATTCATCCAGTCGTCAAGGGTTTCTTCCCTCAGCTTTCTCTCCAGAAGCGCTTGATAAAAGGGTTCAATTTGCTCCCAGGTGGAAGTGAAATATTCTTGAAAAGATGGTGTCTTCATTATTATCCTCGATTACTGATGATTTATCATGCCATGTGTTTGGACAGTGAATGATTCCTCTCTTTATTTTAACAAGTGCTCCCACCCTAAGCTATACCATAGCAGATATTCACCCAGGTGAGCTTTCCAGTATAGGTCTTCGTGTAAACCCGGATAAACGTTCCAGTCGTGAATTACCTCTAACTTATTCAAAACATCATCCAAGTCTAGGGCAGCTTCCAGATTATTATCTCCTTCTCCAATATCCAGATAAATCCGCGGCATGCGCGAATGGGGTATCGCTTCGATCCAGCCCGGAATTCTTCTCAAATCCCCATAAAACAAAGGTGTGCTGTGAGCTCCGATAGAGCCAAACATGCCCCAGTGCAATAAACCGATCCGCAGCGACCAATTACCTCCCCGGGACAATCCACCAATTGCCCGGTAATCTCTATCTGCCAGGGTCCGGTATTCAACCTCAATCCACGGCATCAGGTCTGTCACCAGATAATCCCCAAAGGGATTCTCGGGTAGGGCAACCCAGGTTAATTCCAGCGGCATGATGATAATCAGGGGAGGAATGGCAGACTCAGAGATCAATTGATCCGCCCTGTCGGCGAGGCCCAGATCAACCCACTGCTGATCATCTTCCGTTGCTCCATGGAGAAGATACAGGGTCGGATAGTCCCTCGCGGAATCAAATTCATAACAGGGGGGAGTATAGATACTGCCTGATAATTCCACTCCCCCGCGGGAAATCTGGTAGGTCTCAATTGAGCCTGAAAGCTCAATACATTCCAATCCTTCAGGAGTTTGAGATGAACCTTGAAGTTCAGGAGTTGTCCTGGGGGTATGGATTGGCAGATGAGCAGATTCAGAAGTATTGGTGGGAACCAATGTGCTGTCTGAAATGGCCGGCGTTACATCAGCTATTGTGACTATCCTGCAGGCGGACAGGGACAGCAAGAGAGATAGTCCAACCAACCAGGAAATCTTCAATTTAGCTGTTTTTCCCGGCATTTTTCTTGGGTTTGAGCTCTGGTTTGGGGGATTGTTTAATGTCTTGAAGCTTTTCTGATTGGGGATCTTCACTGATCTCCGGTTCCGGGGGTTCATCCTCCATCTGGATCGTACCCCGCAAATAAGCTCCCTCTTCAGTAGAAAAACGAACTGTGGTGACATTTCCCCACACCCGTCCAGTACTACGAATTTCGACTCGCTTAGCCTCGATATCACTGCGGACAGATCCTCCCACGATCACGGTATCTGCTTTGATCAAATCGCTTTCCACCCGGCCCTTTTGATCTATGATGACTATGCCATCCAAATTGATTTTTCCGTCGAATAATCCCTCGATGCGGAGACCGCCCCGTCCAGAGATCTCTCCTTTCCAGCTGGTATCCTCTCCCAAAATGGAAGTTACCCGTAATTGAATAGCGGGTGCTTCCTGACTGGGGGTGGGTTCTTCACGTCTTCTAAACATATCGGCTCCAAATGATAGATGTTTATGATGCCTTAAGGCTTTGATAATTTACCACAAATCGCCAGTCAATGCTCTTCCAGGGTTCGGAAACGGCGTTTAAACCCACCCGGGGACTGGACTGGATCAGTTGCGGATTGAGATTTAACCCAGATTCAAGATAAATCAATGAATCCGGAGCACAGGCATTTACGCCATTCAATTTCCCATCAATGGCCAAAGATCGGCAGATCTTTGCCGGACCGTTCGTCCAGAGCCGTTCAGGCTGACCCTTCCTGCGTTTGGAAATAAAATCCTGCCCTTCTACCGGTTGGATAGATCTGATCAGCACTGCTCCCGGAAAACCCTTGCCCTCGGTCACAAAATTCAGCAGCCAATGCATGCCATAAATGAAATAAATATAAGCCCGGCCTGCTGGTCCATACATCAATTCCGTACGGGGTGTTCGTCCTGCCCTGGCATGGCAGGCCTGGTCTTCTTCACCCTGGTAAGCTTCTGTTTCCAGGATGATCCCTGAGATACGCTGTGTACCGATCTGCCGGACCAGCTGTTTGCCTAATAGATCCCGGGCAACCTCGATTGTATCGCGGGAGAAGAAGGCTTCGTTCAGGCGAGTGGTCATATTGGTATTTTACATCAGGGAGGTGTTAGGAGCGAGGTGATCGAGATTCATACAGGAGACCAAAGACCGATTGAACTGTCATTGCGAGGGAGCGCAGGGGACGAAGCAATCTCCTCGCAATGATAAACTAAGGGAAATCAATCGCTAGTCTGAAACCGCGAATCCAGCTCAAGGGTTTGTTTTAAACCTTTCCTCAGCGTATATTTAGGCCTGTATCCCAGCAGTTTTTTAGCCCGGGAGATATCTGCCCGCATACGATTGACGCCACCTTTGGCTTTGTGATTATAGATGGCCTGGGTTCTTGCCCCTGTGAGTTCAGTAATTTCTGTCACAAGATCCAGAATACTGACCTCTTTACCGCTGCCGACATTAAAGGTGGCTCCATCAACACCCGAAGCAGCACTGGCTTTGGTCAAAGCCGCAACCACATCATCAAGGTAAACAAAATCCCTGGTCTGGGCTCCACTGTTGTGGATAACCAGCGAGCCGCCCCTGACTGCCTGTTTTAAAAAGTAGGGGATCACCGGGGGATGATCAGCCGGCAGATGTTGTCCCGGGCCATAGGCATTAAAAATCCGCAATGTAACCGTTTCAATACCCCACAATTTTCCGATGGTTTTAACATAATATTCAGCCGAAAGTTTTGACACCGCATAAGGAGAATCTGGAGCAGTAACCATATCCTCGTGAAGAGGCTGAGCTATTTGAGCGCCGTAAACAGCCCCGGAGGAAGTAAAAACCACCCGCTTGACACCAACGTCCCGCATGGCTTCCATGACACTCACCGTTCCACCCACATTTGTACTATTGTATTCCCGGGGATAAAGGACCGATTCCTGAACGGCCACCTTGGCCGCAAGGTGATACACACATTCCACCCCTTGGAGCAAAGTCCATAATTTTGGTCTGTCCAGCATATCCCCTAATTCAAACTGGACCCCGGAGGGTATGGCTTCTTCTTTTCCGGTTGAGAGATCATCCAGTCCCAAGACTTCCTGACCGTCATCAATCAGTTTTTGGGCCAGAGCTGAACCTAAAAAACCGGCTACACCTGTTATCAGTGTTTTCATATATTCATCTACATCCACATAAGAAATTTTTTGCCTGAGAATTATAGCACGACAAATTGATTGCCTGATTTACAAATACCTAAAAGTGTATTATATCAATCCTCCTTCAGTAGTATTTATGAACCTTCTCTAGTAAAATAAGAATCCTACCAGGAAGTTAATTAATATCTGATTTGTCACGATCGCAGATTCGCAATAATATGAAAGAGATTCTGTCCCGCATACGCCGCAATCACGGCCTGGAACACGCCACATTAAATATTCTATCAGCCAGCCACCCCGGGGTTAACTTCGCCGGACACTCCGATGGAGGAGGGTTTTGGATTATTGGCGATATTTCCACAGACGAACTCGGATTGACAGCATCCCGGGCACTGGGAAAACTGCTCTCCGGTCATGAAAACCTGGCAATTCACAAAAACTGCGGTACCAATTTACTTGTTTCTGGTTTTTCTGCCGGCCTGGCAGGAGCTGCCGGATTAATTGGCGTGGGAGACCGCACCCGCGATAAAATTGAACGCATACCGGTGATCACTGCTTTAAGTGTTTTAGCCCTGATGCTTTCAAAACCCATGGGTCCAGTAATTCAAAAGTTATTTACAACCAGCGGTAAGCCGGAAAGCCTGAAAATCATCTCCATCAGGAAACATAACTTAAACGGTATTCCTGCACATAGGATCAGCACCCAGGATTAACATGAGCAGTCCATCTCCCCGCATCTATTTACTGCACGGCAATGACGAATTTGCCATACAGAGCTTCTTAAAGGATCAGCTGATACCCAAAATGGGTGACAGCACTGATGCAGCCATGGATATCACAACCCTGGACGGAAAGACGGATCGGTTGGAATCTGTAAAAGGGGAAACTCAAACCATTCCTTTTTTAAGCAAGCGCCGCATGGTGATCCTTGATCACCCGCTGGCACTGGCCAAAAAAAGCCGGGATAAATTTAAGGAATTTCTGAATGCCGTTCCGGAAACTACTGCTCTGGTATTAATTGAGGGCGTTTTAACACCGCCCAAAAAGGGAGTTCACTGGCTGCTGGATTGGGTCCAGAAAAATTCTGAGATCGGTTGGAATAAAAATTTTTCTCTTCCAACTGGTCCAGCAATGACCAGGTGGATTGAAGACCAGGCAGCAGAAATGGGGGGCAAATTTGACCACCAGGCTGCTGAGCTACTTGCCAGTTATATAGATGAAGACCCCCGATTAGCCAAAATGGAAATCACCAAACTGCTCACTTACGTGGACAATGCCCGGCCGGTCACAGAAGCGGATGTGGGCAACCTGGTATCGGATGTGCGCCAGGGAGATGTATTTGAAATGGTAGACGCCATTGGCTACGGAGACGGAAAAAAAGCTATGTTCATGCTGCGCCGATTGCTGGAAAACAGCGATCCCCTGCCATTATTCGGAATGATCGTCAGGCAGTTCCGCCTGCTGATCCAGGTCCGGGAATTGGTGGATGAAAATCCTACCCAGGATCATTTCAGCATTGCCAAACAAATTGGATCCCACCCATATCCCATTAAAAAACTGATGCCCCAGGTGAAATTATTTACCCTGGAGCAGTTAAAGGAAATATTCCATCAATTATCGGAAGTCGATCAGGCTATCAAAACCGGCCAGCTGGAAGGCACCCTGGCCCTTGACTTGCTGATCGCATCCCTCACCCTATAAGGCTCATAAAATAATCCTATGTTAGAACCTATCCCAACCACTACCTTAGACAATGGTTTAGAAATCAAACTTAAAGAAATCCACACCGCACCCCTGATCAGCAGCTGGGTCTGGTACCGGGTTGGATCCCGGGATGAAATTCCCGGTAAACACGGCATCTCCCACTGGGTGGAGCATATGCAGTTTAAGGGCACAGAGCGCTTCCCCGCAGATCTGATAGAAAAAGGCGTCGCCAGGGCAGGTGGGGTTTGGAATGCTTTCACCTACCTGGATTGGACCACCTACTTCGAAACCATGCCAGCGGACCAGATCGACCTGGCCCTGGAGCTGGAAGCCGACCGGATGAAAAACACCGTCTATGAGCCGGAGGAAGTCGAATCGGAACGCACAGTGATCATTTCTGAAAGGCAGGGAAGAGAGAATAATCCCGGCTTCTGGCTCAACGAAGCCATGCACAACGCGGCCTTCCGGATCCATCCCTATAATCACAGCATCATCGGTGACAGGGTGGACCTGGAATCCATGACCCAGGATGACCTCTACGGTCATTACCAGACTTATTATTCCCCCGGCAACGCGGTAATTACCATAGCAGGTGATTTTGACAAAGAAAAAATGTTGGGGCGGCTCAGTGAACTTTATAAGGATATACCCGCAGGTGAAGCACCTCCCCGGGTTAACCGGCCCGAACTGCCCCAGCGGGGAGAGCACCGAATAACCGTAGAAGGACCGGGAGAAACAGTTTTAGGCGACGTGATTTATCACACCCCGCCAGCCAGCCATCCTGATTTCTTTCCCTTATTAATCCTTGACAGCATACTTTCCGGACCACAAGGATTAAATATGTTCGGTGGCGGAGGTTTATCCAATAAAACTTCCCGGCTCTATGATCGGATGGTTGAACGTGATGAGGTTGCAGTGGACCTGCACGGCGGGCTTCCGGCAACCATTGACCCTTACCTGTACAGCCTTAATTTCATCATTCACCCCGCTTCAAACCCAGATGCGGCAATAAAAGTGCTCGATGAAGAAATTAGCAGAATGCAGGACTCACCACCCAAACAGGAGGAACTCCAGCGGGCAGTCAAACAAACCCGGGCGCTTTTCGCTTATGGAGGTGAGAGCATTACCAACCAGGCTTTCTGGATGGGTTTTTCGGAAATGTTCGCCAATTATGAGTGGGTGACCGGATACCTTGAGAACCTGGAAGCCGTCACGCCAGAAGATGTGCAGCGGGCTGCCCAAACTTATTTACAGCCAAAAAATAGATTGGTGGGGTTTTATCATCCTAACAACAAAGGGGGGAACGGTAAATGAGTAAACTTGAGTTCAGTTCCCTTAACATCTCTGCCCTGCCCGGACCTCATGATATTACCCGGACAGAGCTGAAGAACGGGATCACTTTATTGGTCCGACCGAATTTCAATACACTTTCTATCTCGATCGCCGGATACCTGCAGGCTGGAAGCCTCTACGATCCCGAGGAAAAATTAGGACTGGCGGATTATACAGCTTCTACATTAATGCGCGGTACAACAAACCGCAATTTTCAGGAAATTTTTGATTCATTGGAATCCATTGGTGCTAGCCTGGGCATTAGCTCCGGAGCCCATACTGCCGGCTTTGGCGGAAAGTCCCTTGGAGATGATCTGCCGGTACTGCTGGAAATGCTGGCAGATGTTCTGCAAAATCCGGTATTTCCCAAAGAACATATCGAGCGGGTCCGCTCCCAGCTGCTCACCGGGTTGGATCTGCGAGCTCAGGACACCGGAGAAATGGCTTCAATGGGATTTGACAAGATCGCCTATGCGGACCATCCCTACCGTTTTCCCAGTGATGGTTATCCCGAGACTATTCAGGCTATTAAGGTCAAAGACCTGGTGGACTTTCATAAAACCCATTATGGACCTGGCAAGATGGTGATCGTGGTTGTCGGCCCAATTGAGCCTGACCAGGCTCTGGCCCTGGTGGAGAACAGCCTGGGGAGTTGGACCAATTCTTTTCAGCCAGTTCCTATTGAAGTCCCGGACGCAAAGCCGTTGAAGGAATCCATTCAGGTTCACCATGCCATTGAAGATAAAAGCCAGGCTGACATCATCCTGGGAGTGGTGGGACCGAGGCGGGAGTGGTCGGATTTTTACTCTGCCCTGCTGGGAAACAGCATCCTGGGGCAATTCGGCATGATGGGGCGGATTGGCGAATCGGTGAGGGTCCAGTCCGGGCTGGCATACTATGCCTACAGCTCCCTGAGCAGCAGCATCGGACCCGGTCCCTGGACTGTTTCAGCTGGCGTGGATCCGGCCAACCTGGATCAAGCGATTTCCCTGATCCAGGAAGAAATTAAAAAATTCGTCTCTGAGCCTGTCAGCCCCGAAGAGCTCTTTGATGTGCAGTCGAACTACATCGGCAAACTGCCATTATCGCTGGAATCCAACGGCGGAGTTGCAGGAGCTTTATTAACCATTGAGCGCCATAAACTTGGGCTGGACTACTTCCAGAGTCACGAAGAAATGATCAAAAATATCACTCCGGAGAGCATCCTGAAAGCTTCCCGGACTTTTCTCGATCCAGACAAACTAGCCATCTCAACAGCGGGGCCTTAACTATGAACCTATCCTCCGGAATTGACTTGATTGAGATCGACCGCATTCAAAAAGCCCTTGAACGTCACGGTGAACGCTTTCTGAAGAGAATTTTCACCGATGCCGAGCTGGCCCCGCTGCGGTCTAAAAGAATGACCACAGCTGAACCAAGGGTGATCGCCGCTGAACTGGCTGCCAGATTCGCTGCCAAGGAAGCCTGCTCGAAGGCCCTGGGAACCGGCATTGGCCCGGTGTCATGGAAGGAGATGGAAATCCTGAATGAGCGTTCCGGCAAGCCTATTCTGCGCCTGTCAGGCAGGGCGGCCCAGATCGCTGGATTTTTGGGCTACACCACCTGGTCCGTGAGCCTGACTCACTCAAAAGAAATGGCTTCCGCGGTGGTGGTTTGTGCGGGGGAATGAAAGTAAATAGTAAGTTGTAAGTAGTAAGCAGTTTTAGCGATCCGTTGATGGGCGGGAATGAATAAAACAGGCAGGGCACTTCGATACGCTCTCGTCAAAGTATATCCTGAGCGCAGTCGAAGGGCTCGTGCAGCTCAGGACAGGCACTTGTCTCTTAATCAAAGGGGGGATTAAATGCTGTCGGCATTTTACCGGGTCCGCTTAGATATAGCCATCCAGGATATCTTTACTTGCTGTTCTTGATTCCTATTCCTGGTTTAATTTTTTATCTTCTTCAATGATTTTCGAAAACACATTTACAACCCCGGGGTCAAAATGTTTGCCCGATTGATCCTGAATATACTGGATCGTTTTTCTCTTTGACCAGGCCTTTCGGTAGGGTCGATCAGATCGCAGGGCATCCCAGACATCCACGATGGCAAAGATTCGGGCAGACAAAGGGATGTCTTCACCTTCTAGTCCTTGGGGATAACCTGAGCCATCCCACTTCTCATGATGGCAGTAGGGAATGTCCAGAGCTGGAATTAAGTATTTAGTTGAGGATAACCACTCCATTGCATATACTGGGTGTTGGCGCATGATCTTCCATTCTTCATCGGTGAGTTTCCCTGTTTTTTGGAGAATTACATCAGGCACGGCCATCTTCCCGATATCATGGAGCAGCGCTCCTCTGCGGATATGCGCTAATTCCATACCGTCAATTCCCATCAGTCTTGCCAAATCCTGGGTGAGATCAACCACCCGGCGGCAGTGGCCTTCGGTTTCCATGTCACGCATTTCCAGGGCTTGAGCCCATCCCTCAATGGTGGCATCATAGGATAAGGTAAGTTCCAGGTGGGATTTTTGCAGGTTTTCAAACATTAGGGAGTTATCAATAGCAATCGCCAGCTGGGTTGCCAGGGTTTGCAAAAATCCCTCCCATTTACTATCTGTATGTAATGGGGATCTTTGGAAAAGCTCCAAAACTCCTTTGATTTCTCCCTTGGCAATTAGGGGAACACCGACATAGGCTGTAAACCCTTCAAGGATTAAATCTGAGGATAAGCCGAAAAGGTTCTTTAACTCATCCTGTCCCTCAACCCACACGATCTTGCGTTCCAGGACAACTCTGGATGTAAATTCATTCCCGATCTGGTGATTCCGCTGGTTTAGGGATCTATTGTGAAATCCCACCGAACTCACGTAATTAGCTATTAGGCTATTAGAATCATACATCACCACATTTGCCGCATCGATATCAAGTTGTGAAACAACAATTTGCAGGATCTGTTTGATCGAAAACGAAAGTTCCACACTTGAGGTTATGATCCGATCGATTTCATGAAGCGCTTCCAGCCGCTTCAGTCCCAATTGTGTTTCCTCA
>SDBT01000326.1_pt1 | contig 73292 bp, 74 predicted proteins | sample 2277101 | NCBI WGS metagenome assembly SDBT01 (sample SAMN10404973, study PRJNA504765) | marine sediment metagenome | isolation source: marine sediment core GS10_PC15, 103 cmbsf | place: Arctic Ocean: Southern Knipovich Ridge | collected 2010
GGACACATCTCGCTCCTTTCACTGTTTTGTCAGTCTACTACCTCTCAGGAGCTTGTGCCACCCGTCCAGAGTGTTCGGTTATAGTGACCCTATTTGTGTCCCATTATCGCTGACGGTCTACACCCGTGGCAATACTGGTTCCCACACCACCCTCATGTGGTTAGTGCCGAAGCTCTCCCCTCGGTATCTCTCCAGGAGCTTAAGCACCATCTCATTTCTTTTCTTATAGGCTGCCGTCCTGATGAGCCTCTTTCGATGAACCTTCTGCAGTAGGGGGTGAAGCTCAATCTCCATGGCTACCCCGGATAAGTCCCTCTCGGTGCCGCCAAAGGCAGCCCGCGGCGATTCTGAGACATCGTGCAGGGTTCTATACAGCAAATTGATATAATCTATGTGCAGACTGACTCCGCCGCCCTGAAGTAAATCAAGCAGATAGGCTTTGGCATCTTCAGGTATATTCCACACTGCCCCCGGCTTAACCGCAATATCCTCCGATTCCTCCACATTCTCCAGGACAGCAATCGGGTTGCCTGATAGTTCCAGTATCCGGGATAGCTGGCTCATCGCCCGATTTAGTTCCCTCTGCGGCTCCATAATCTGGGTTAAATCAGATATACCCCAGAATCTCTTTGGTTCTCTCAGGTTGGAGTAGATGACGAAGGGCACAAATCCGTAAGGATTAGGCTTCTTCTCCTGGAGAACATTATCCAGGTAGAGCTCAAAGTCCCAAGCCGTCCAGACCTCAACGATGGTAGCCGTCTTTGCCTTGGGCTTTACCTTATACAGGAGCTCAGTTTCCTCGGCGCTGAGGCTGTATTTAGAAGCCACTCGCCATACCGTGGAGGTATCATCCCCCAGCCACCAGGCATATACCCCCTGAATATCGGGGGCGGTAATCCTGACCTGCTTTGTCCCCTGGTCCCATATAACCTTGAAGCAAGCATCGCCGAGGATGGCGCAGTCAATCTCTGTCTCCAGGTCAAGCTGCTCCAGGTTATTGTTTTCGTATACCTCATATAGGGCGGCCTCTGCCCGCTGGGCTCTTGCCTGCGCTTCGTCAGAGTCCTCGGTAGCATCAACAGCAAAGTTAATACCAGACATAAGGTAACTGGTAATCTTATCCACAAATACCTTGGCGTAGTTAAAGGTCAGGCGTTTCTCGCCCCACCGCTCTCTTCCTTCCCAGTGCTTTCCCTGGTAGAAGTCCAGTAGCTCCTTATACCTTCTGATTCTGTCTATATCTCTACGAGCAAGCTGGTTGATAATACTCTCGTTCATTTTTAGCCCTCTTTAATACTCTCTGCACTGTTCTCTGGCTGACGCCAAATATCGCTGCCAGCTCCTTTAATCCCTTCCCCTCGGTGGTGAACAGCCTTATCATTTCCTTCTCCCGCAATCTCTTTAGCCAGCGTTGCCGGCCCCGGGGTTGCTCATAGATACAATTGGGAAAGGGGCAGTTAAGGCAGGAGCCGGCCAAATCGCAGCCCTCATCCTGATAGCGACAATGCTCCGGTGGTAAATCAAATTCATTATTCTCTGGCTCTTCTGGCATATTCATCTCTTAAAAGAAACCTTACGATGCGATAGTAGCACATATGTTCTAGAGCAGTCAATGGGATTTTGTCGTATTTTAAACTATGTCACGAAGCACCTGGTTTTTTTGTACTCCTATCTTTATAAGCTCTAACCTTTTAGCCTTATTGTCGTTATAAGTTATGAATTGAGATTGTTTAGCAACCTCTCTTTTATAGCTATTTCCCCCTCTCCTTGGAAAGGAGAGGGGGATTAAGGGGGTGAGGTTAATAAAAAATCTTTGCTATCATTATTGACTTTAATGCCGAGATTATGTTATAAAAGAATCAAGTGGGTATTGCTTATACCAAGCATTCAATCTAGGGAAAAATCCTTCTCCATAAAGGGGGAAGCAAAGAGAGGTGGTTATCAAATGAAAAGTATAAAATTTTTCCGTATTCTTTCTGTAGCCGTTATCCTGTCTCTGCTGATGGTGACTCTACCAGCGGCACCGGCGCTAGCCGCGGAGGATATTGCGCTGGACCCTGACGAGGGTGAAGTCGGCGAGCGTTTTTATGTTGAGGGCGATGGTTTCGACGAAAGTGATTATACAGACGAAGAAAACCCAGATATTGAAGAGGTTGATATCTATTTCTCCAGCCAGGAAGCCGACGAGGGTGATGACATTGACAGTGATGTTGATATCTACGAGCGCCTGGTACGGGATGAGGAGATTGATGAGGATGGTGAGTTCAGGAAGAGGGTAACGGTGCCCGATGAACTTACTGATGGTGATGAGGATGAGGATGTCGTTCGCGGCACTTACTATGTCTATGTTACCTACGACGGTCGAGATAGAATAGAGGCGGTTGCCGAATTTGAGGTTATCGCCGCTGGCATGACCATTGACCCTGATGATGGCCCCGTCGGCACTGAAGTAGAGATTGCCGGCACTGACTTTGCCGGTAACGATGAAATCACCGTAGAATACGATGGTGTGCCAATAGATATAGACAGTGGTGACGATGAAACCAATAGTAGCGGCGATTTTGACAGCACCATCATTATCCCGGAGGGCACTGCCGGTGACCACACCATAACGGTTATTGATGAATCTGACAAGGCGGTTGATGCTGTGTTTACCGTGGAACCAGCATCAGATATTAGCGTCACTTCAGGGATGATTGGTGATAGCGTCACCGTTAGCGGCACCGGTTTTGGTGACAGGGTTGATGTTACCGTCACCTTTGATGGTGATGATGTAGCCACGGGTAGCACCGATACTGATGGTAATTTTTCCATTACCTTTAAAGTACCGGTAACGCCGTCTGGCACCCACGATATTGAGGTTGAGGATGAGGATAACAATTCAGGTACAGCGGAGTTCACTATAGCCGCCGCCACCTTCAGCCTGGGCACAACAACGGGCAATATCGGCACTGAGATAACCATCAGTGGCACCGGGTTCAAATCTAAAACCACGGTAACCATTACCTATGCTACCGAGCCGATAGTGGTAGCCACACCGACCACTGACGCCAGTGGTAGTTTTGCGGCTACCTTCAAGGCTCCTCCCAGCCAGCATGGAGACCATGTCATCACTGCCTCTGATGGCGAAAATACCCTAACCACTATCTTCACTATGGAGTCAACAGCGCCACCGATACCAGTACCGCAGCTGCCAGAAATGGAGATTAAGGCGGAACAACCAGTATCCTTTGACTGGGGAGATGTGACCGACCCCAGCGGTGTAACCTACACCTTCCAGCTTGCCAAAGACAAGAATTTCACTGATATAGTGCTGGAAAAGGAACGGACCGAATCAGAATACACCATGACTGAAGAAGAAGAGCTGGAGTCAACCAAGAAGGAGGCTCCCTACTGGTGGCGGGTTAAGGCAATAGATGGTGCCGCCAATGAGAGCGGGTGGACAACTCCCGGCTCATTCCATGTTGGGTTTGTCTTTGCCATGCCCACTTGGGTTATATATCTCCTGTTTGCGCTGGGTGGCTTAGGGCTCTTTTTCGTTGGCTTCTGGCTAGGCAGAAGGATTAGCTATGCCTATTAAGGGCTATCTTATTTCCTTTTCTTAAGGAAGGAACTACAAAAGAGGGGCTGATGCCCCTCTTTTGTTTAGGTTGTGGTATAACTAGTGTGGCTCTAGGCTTCCCTTAGCCCCCCGGGGTAAGTACTGGTTTCCGGCCTCAACCAGCAGTGCCAGGCTCATCAGGAAATCATCATGCCCCTCGCCGGGGTCAACATAGAAATTCATTGTCTGGCTGGGACGATAGTGGCTCTTAGCCCTCTCCATCTCGAACCAGAACTCCTGGTACTCAGGGGAGCTATCCCCGGCATACATCTTCAGCCGCCCTGAGTTAATGGCGGCTAGCAGGTTAAAACCTAGCGCTGACTTTGACTGAACCGTGAAGGTAAATGGGGTAACTCGCGAGCCAAGTGATTGTTTAAGGAATGAACTTACCGGTTGACCAACACCGGTAGCATCAACTACCACCTTACGGCAATGCCATACTCTTTTAAGGATATCAATTAACTGGGGGTAGAGTTCGGCATGCTTCCTGCCTGTCCACCAATATTGCTCAACAACCTTGACCCTGGGCTGCCTGATAATATCCCCACCGAAGTCAAGCTCGCCAATAGTAACTACAGTAGAATCCTGGCGCGGTTTCAGGACTCGTAATGCCGCTCCTTCCTCTACCTCCGCCTCGCCGGCAAGGTCAATACCGGCTATATATGTTTTTCCTGACTTTGGCTGATGGTGTCTGAGGTGCTCTCCCTGTAGCTGGGAGCGCTGCTGTGGGCTTAGGTAACCGCCACCGCCGTGTATTGGCAATAACCGATACTGGGTGAGGAATAAGGGGTGATTCTCCCCCAGGCGCTCTCTCTCCATCTCTACATAGGCTAGATAATCGGGGTTATACTTGGCGATTGCCTCCCAATCGTGTCTGAAGTGGCGTTTAATGCCATCTTTTCTTTCCAGTTCAAGGTTAGTCTGCTTTACTTCCTCAAGCAGGGTAGAATCATCCCAGGTAGTGCCATAGTGAACAGTGGTAACATTGGTAGTAGCGCCCATAGGCTTGAACTCTTTGGTGTACTTCTCTTTGGATACATCCTGTGATTCATCTATTTCCAGTAGCAGGTGAGCGGTATTGCCGACCACATTGGCTGACTCATCGGCCGATAGAAAAATCACTCTGGCATTCCCCAACTTGATGATGTAGCCCAGCTCAGCTACCCAGATACCACCAAAGCCGACATCATTTAAGCGGTCCTTTAGCCTCGTCATGGAAATAACGGTCTGTGGCTTAAAGGTAGGTGAACACTTAATCATATTCTGGGGCTCGGTCATATAAAGGGTTAACAGTAGCAGCTCAAGCTGAGCTGACAGCTCGTTCTTGCCGCCCTGGCGTGCCATCTCCACCGAGAAGGTAAGCCCTTGCCTTTGGAAGACGCTATTTAGTATCGCTAAAGCTACCTCCCGCTGATATGGTCTGAGCCTATTTATTGATGACAGTCCCGATTCCAATGCCAAGTGGCAGGGCGACATCTCTGAGGACATTAGCTATTGCCTCCTTTAAGCCCTTCCTCTGCTCTTTGCTGATTTTGTACCTCGTCCTGATAAGTCTCTCCAGAGCGTTGGTGGCGTCCACGAGAAGCTTTAAATTCTTCGGCTCATCTCCCAAGATAGACTTTATCGTAACCCGCAACAAAGCAATCTCATCATCAATGCCGTTAACACCAGAGGCCAGTTCAAAGTTGAGGCACTCGGCTTCATCAAGGACTTTAGCGTAGAAGTTGTGCTTTCGGGCGTTCTGATTGCCCTTTGGGGCTCCTCTTTTCCTGCCTGCTTTTGCTGGCATGTGGTCTATCTCCTTTATCCAGAATCCTGGCAGTGGCCAAGACGATGGTGTGGGCGGCCAGGTCCCACCGCTGGGTTTCAATGGCTAACCTTAGTAGTCTCACTGTACCCCCTTTCCCATTAATAATAGCACATTTGTTCTATTCGGACTACAAGATTTTGTCATATTTTTATCCCCTTTTATCAAGAGAGGGATAAGATTGTTTCTTAACCTCACCTCTTTTTAACAAGGGGAAGGGGGAGGAATTGTCTAAGAGAGGCGAAGCCTCTCTTAGACTCTCCTTTGAGGAATAACCAAATATCAAGGGTGTTTAAGAGGGGCGATAGCCCCTCTTTTATAAATCCTTCCCCCTCTCCTTTGAAGGAGAGGGGGATTAAGGGGGTGAGGTAGATATATAAGTAAATTGATATTACCACCAGGCTGTAATAGAATAATGATGAAATGAGTATTACTAAAGAGCTTTTCCAGTTACAGGAGGTTGATCTGGAGCTTGAGTCTAATGAACAGACGCTGAGGCAAAAAGTTAGTCAACTGGGCGAAAGCCAGGAAGTGCGCCGAGTCCAATCTGAACTGTCGTCACAGCGCCAGCATCTTGAGGAACTTAAGCGACAGCAACATTCCGCTGAATGGGAAATAGATGACCTCACCAATAAGATTACCACTTTGGAGCAGAAGCTATATGATGGCAGCATACGAAATCCTAAGGAGTTGACTAACCTCCACCACGAGGTTGCTGGGCTGAAAGTCAGGCGTGACCAATTGGAGGACAAGGCACTGGAGATAATGGACCAGGTTGAGCTGGCTGAAGCCGGTGTCGCCACCATAAGTAGTGAGCTTAAAAGATTGGAGACTGAATGGCACCGCCAGCAACAGCGTCTGAGCATTGACATAGAACAGCTCAGAACTACATTGTCTGACCTTGAGCATAAGCGCCGACTAATGTTAACTAAACTTGACCCCCAGATAGTTGACTTATATGAGGGGCTCAGGAGACAAAAGGGGACAGCCGTGGCTAAGGTAGACCAGGGGATGTGCCGTGGCTGCCGGATATCACTACCTATCATTGAGTTGCAGCGGGCAAGAAGTGGCAGTCTGGTGCAATGTGGTAGCTGTGGGCGTATCCTGTTCCTGGCCTGAGACAACACCACAAGGTAAAGGACAAATTGAGAGTAAAGAGAGTAATTATTCATGCTGATGGTTCTTCCCGGGGCAACCCGGGACCAGCGGCTATAGGTGCCACGGTAAAGGATGAGCAGGGTAGGCTTGTTGCCCGTATTTCCCAGCGCATCGGCACAACAACCAATAACCAGGCAGAATATAGAGCTATCATTGCTGCCCTGGAAGAAGCTATCAAGTTAGGTGTTACACATGTTAAGTTAAATTCAGACTCAGAGCTGGTGGTGAGGCAAATAAACGGCAGATACCGGGTAAAGAATGCTGCCCTTAAACCCTTGTACCAGCGGGCGAAGCAATTACAAAACTCGCTGGAGGATTTCACCATCACCCATATTCCTCGCCAGCAAAACACTGAAGCGGACAGTCTGGCTAACAAGGCGTTAGATATAGTGAAGCATTGCCCTGCTGAAAGTCACCGACTAATAATCAAAATTAGTCAGACAAGTGATGAGGATGATGACATAGGCTATTTACATAAATTAATTGGCATTCTTAGAGACTTTCCCGGGCAGGATGAAGTAGCACTAAGTGTAACCAATGGGGAAAAGGTTATTATATTAAGACTGAGTCATATATATATCAACTATTGCCCTGAACTCAGAAAGCGGCTGGTGGAATTGGTTGGGAAAAAAGGGCTTAGGGTAGAGCCAGCGAATTTGTAGTGAATTAAGGAAGGGTGATAGCCGGTTGACTTGGAACGCCATCCATACTACAGTATAAGTAGGTCAAGTAAACTGGGTGGCCGCTGTGGTAATCTGTTGATTATTGCAGAGGAAAGTCCGAGCTCCACCGGGCAGGATGCTGGGTAACGCCCAGGAGGGGTGACCCTACGGAAAGTGCCACAGAAACATACCGCCCCGCCTTTAGCGGGGTAAGGGTGAAATGGTGAGGTAAGAGCTCACCAGCGGCTGGGTGACTAGCCGGCTGGGCAAACCCCATCTGGAGCAAGACCAAATAGAGGGACATAAGGACGCCTGGCCTGGTCCCCGGGTTGGTCGCTTGACCCTGATGGTAACATCAGGGCTAGATAGATGGTCACCGCTCCGACTTGTCGGAGTACAGAACTCGGCTTACAGGTTTACTTGACCTTGTGAGCAGGCTTTCGCTGAGCTGACCGTATATTATATCCTTGTACCGCAAGTGCCATAGCTTACCTGGTCGGCAAGGTCTCACATAGGGCTGAGTTGGCTGACTTAACATTACTTGTTTTGGAATGAGGGTAAGCAGGGTAGGGGTAGTGGAAACTTGGCTATCTAACCTTTGGCTTCATCCAGCACAGTCTTTCCGGAAAGCGTTATTTGAATCTTCCTTCGCTCGCCGTTGGCACCAATATCGCCAGTGATGGCTGTGGTTTCCCCGTTAGTAACTTCTTTGACCTGCTCTACTTCTGGAAGTGCCATAAGGATATCAATCAAAGACATCGGCTCACGCAGGGAAGCTATGATTAAAGGCCTATCAGCTATCGGTATGAGCTCCGTGTTTTCAACCTTAGGCAAACTGTCAAGGTATCTCATGATTCCCATTATTTTCATTATGTCTATTGGGGGTAGGATTTCCAGTTCTATCTCATCCTCATAAGTATTTGTGTCTTGGTTATCGGCTGATACTGGTGCCTTTTCCTCTAGGTTGTTTGTCTTTGTTAGGTCTATGGTCTGGTTTAGTTGCTGGAATTCGGGAGGTACATCATCCATACCTTCAAGGCTTACCTCTGGACTGGTGCCAGAGGTTGTAGCATTCCCTTGCTGTGTCGCGGCTAGGGCGGGAGTTAATGAGGGCTCCTGCTCAATGGCTACTGTGTTGGCTTCTTCTGCTGGCTGTGATAACTTAAGTTCGAACTCTGCCTCTAACGCTACTGCCTGCTGCTTAAGACTTTCAAATTGCGCGAGAAGTTGGCCGTATAGTCCCTGTGCTATCTCTCTTAATTCAGGCTGAATCCTTTTTCTCTGGTTCTCCAGCAGTAAATCTGCTTCCCGCTCAGCATTGGTCTTAATAACCGTTGCTTCCTCAGTGGCTGTAGTTATAATTTTGGCCCGTTCCTCTTCGAACAATTGTTGAGCCTGTTCTTTTGCTTTAGCTATAATCTCGTTAGCCTCAGCTTTAGCTTGCTCTCTGGCTTCCTTATTGATATCTTCGGCTAACTTGTCCGCCTCAGCAACTGTCTTTTCGGCAAGCTTGGTAAGCGAGGTAAAATGTTCCTGACGCTGGGCGAGCATATCCCGCTCATCAATGAGGCCGTTAACGAAAGACACTACCTGAGTTTCATCTAGACCTTTTTGGGCTAGGTTGAACTCGTGCCCCCACAGCTTAATGACACTTCCCGTAGTTCCATTCTTTTTCATGATTATACTCCATGTCTATTGTCTACTTAATTGTAGTTCATCTAAGCTCAGAGTAAATAGCGAGAAAGTAATATATAAGTTAGTATTTAGTCCCTAGTACCTAGATTTGCCTGTGTAATCGGCGATGTGATATGATTATTAGCGTCTATGTCCCCCCACTTTACCCCATAGTGAGGTTTACTTTGGGTAAGACATTAGCTGAGAAGATATTGAGTCAAAAGTCTGGGAGTGATGCCTGGTCAGGGGATATTGTTATTGCCAAGGTGGACCTGGCTTTTGTCCAGGATACTACCGGACCACTAACCATAAGGCAATTTCAGAACAGCGGCTTTGAGCGCCTGGCTAACTCATCAAAGACTGCCTTGTTTCTTGACCACGCTGCCCCCAGTCCTAATTCTGGGCTGTCCAATGACCACTTGCTCCTGCGTCAGTTTGCCCGACAAACTGGTTGCTTTATCGGCGATGTTGGCGATGGTGTTTGTCATCAACTGGTAGTTGAATCTTTGGCTAAACCGGGTGATGTAATCGTTGGCGCTGATTCGCATACAGTAACTGCTGGCGGACTGGGTGCTTTTGCCACCGGGATGGGGTCATCTGACATTGCTATTGCCTGCGGTCTGGGTAAGACCTGGTTCCGAGTTCCAGAGAGCATTAAGGTCGGGGTCTCAGGTAATTTCCCGGTCGGAGTCTATGCTAAAGATTTCGCCCTTCACCTTATAGGGCAGATTGGAGCCGATGGCGCTACCTATAAAGCATTGGAATTTAGCGGTGATACTGTGGACCGCATGACTATGTCCGAGCGTTTTACCATAGCTAACATGGCAGTGGAAGCCGGGGCTAAGGCCGGGCTTTTTGCGGCTGATAAGACTACCCGGGATTATCTGACCTCACAGCGAAGGGGTAACCACTACCAGCCGGTAGTTGCTGATGCTGACGCTGTTTATGAACAAACCATAAATATTAATGTGGCTGAGCTTGAGCCGACGGTAGCTAAGCCTCATACGGTGGATAATATAGCTCCAGCCAGAGAGCTTAAGGGGACTAAAATCCAGCAGGTATTTATCGGTACCTGTACCAACGGTCGACTGGAAGATATAGCGATAGTGGCTAATATTATGAACGGGAAGAAGCGACATCCTGAAACCAGGTTAATAGTAGCCCCAGCGTCACGGCAGGTTTTGCTAGCGGCGGTTAAGGCAGGTTATATTCAAACCCTGGTTGAAGCTGGAGCGGCCGTACTGCCGCCAGGATGTGGGGCTTGCCTTGGTCTTCATCAAGGGGTGCTTGGGAGGGGGGAATCCTGCCTATCTACGGCTAACCGAAACTTTAAGGGGCGAATGGGTAATCCTGAAGCCTTTATCTATTTGGGTAGCCCAGCTACGGCGGCCGCCACCGCTATCACCGGTGAAATCACCGACCCCAGAGAGTTTTCCATACTCCAATAGAAAGGGCATTCACTAGGGAAGTAAGTTTAGATGTTAAGAGGAAAGGTATTTAAATTCGGGGATAGCATTTCTACCGACCATATTATACCGGGACGGCTAGCTCATCTCAGGAGTAACCTCCCTGAGCTAGCCAAGCATGTTCTGGAAGATGCTGACCCTACCTTTGTTTCCCGGGTAAAGGCAGGGGATTTCATCGTTGCCGGCAGCAACTTTGGGCTTGGTTCCAGTCGAGAGCACGCCCCTCTGGTTATCAAAATGGCGGGGGTAAGTGCTATACTAGCTAAATCAGTAGCTCGGATATTCTTTAGAAATGCTATCAACCTGGGACTCCCAGTATTGATATGTGATACGACTCTGATTAATGATGGGGATGAGCTTGAGATAGACCTGGCCGCCGGCACCGTCAAGGACATAACCAATGGTAACCAGCTCACCTTTGGTAGAATCCCAGAGGTAATGCTCCATATCCTTGATGAAGGCGGGCTTATCCCTTACATTCAAAAGTATGGCGACTTTAGGTTATAATTTTATCAGGGCTTAGCTGGTATAACTTGTGAACTGATATAAGGAGATAGCGATGGCTTACAATGTTACCCTTATCCTGGGTGATGGTATAGGCCCCGAGGTTACTGAGGCAGCCAAACGGGTTCTGGAGGCGACGGGGGTCACCTTCCATTGGGATTTGGCTTACGCTGGTGACGCTGCCCAGGATACCTTTGGCACACCTCTCCCTGATTATGTATTGGAGTCAATTAAGAAAAACAAGGTCGCTTTTAAGGGACCAATTACTACCCCGGTCGGTTCCGGGTTTAGAAGCGTCAATGTCGCCCTGCGCAAAAAGTTAGACCTTTATGCCTGTGTCCGTCCGTGCAAGACCTACCCGGGGGTTCCTTCATTCTATAAAGATATAGACATTGTTATCATAAGGGAGAACATAGAAGACCTCTACGCTGGTATTGAGTTTGAGGAAGGCACCCCTGAGGCAATGAGGCTAATAGAGTTAATCCTGGAGACGAAGGGGGAAGAAGTCCTGGTGGACTCTGGCTTCAGCTTAAAGGTGATTTCCGAGACACGCAGCGAAAAAATTGTCAGGTTTGCTTTTGAATATGCTCGCGCCAATCAAAGAAAAAAGGTAACGGCGATGCATAAAGCCAACATTATGAAATTTTCCGACGGACTGTTTTTGGCTGTTGCCCGAGAGGTGGCTAGAAAATACCCTGATATTGAGTTTGAGGATAGAATTGTGGATAACATGAATATGCAGCTGGTAAAAAGACCGCAACAATTTGATATAGTGGTGGCGCCTAACCTTTACGGTGACATTGCTTCTGACCTATGTGCCGGGCTGGTGGGGGGACTGGGAGTAGCCCCGGGAGCTAATCTGGGCGATGACATAGCTGTCTTTGAACCAACACACGGCAGTGCGCCAAAATATGCCGGACAAAACAAGGTTAATCCCATGGCAATGATGCTCTCTGGAGTAATGATGCTTCGCCACCTTGGCGAGACCAAAAATGCTGATAGGTTGGAAAAAGCGATTGCTGAGGTTATCGCTGAGGGAAAGAATATTACCTATGATATGAAACCGGGCGTAGCCAATGACCAAGTAGTCGGTACCTCACAGGTAGCCGATGCCGTAATTGAAAAACTACAGGCAAGCAAGCCATAGCCGCTTCAATCAGAGCAGACAGATTTTGGCACTTCATTTCCCCCACTCTTTACTCTATTCTTTCAAGATGTTAAAGTTCTTGATGAAATGAGTTCCCACACTGTAGTTTATCTAGACCAAAATTATCTAAGCAATATGGCTAAAGCTCGGTACAGTCTTATTAAGGATAAAGACCAGGCTGAATTCTGGCGTTCACTATTTGATGACCTAAAGGAAGCAGTGTTAGCTGACAAGATGGCGTGCCCTCAGTTAGAATTCCACAGGCATGAAGCTTCGTATGATAGAAGGCTTGAGGAACCAATAAGAAAAGTTATTGACGAACTTTCTTGGCAATTGAAATTCCATCCTTCTACAAGCATTTTAGAGTCGCAGATTGACGATGCAGCTAAGAATTTCCTAGGTAAACAACTAGAGGAAAGAGAGTCGTGGGCTATAGCTTTCAAATCTAATCCACACGCTCCTGTTGAGAGTCGGATGACAGATATATTGGGCATTAAGGGACAGATTAATGTTCACCTTTCCTTCTCAGATGAGCTTGTTGAACATGACCGCCGCTTGAAAGGCGAGTTTGCGAATGGCGCAGTATTACCTGTAGCACACCAGCACACCTATCGTAATTGGTTTGAGCTGGTGCAAAGAGAAAAGATTAGTTTCGTATACAGCTTTAGTGGTCCTTCCCTATTAGAGCCAGTTTACCAACATTGGCTTAAACGCTGGTATAGCAGTTCCCCTCTAGGGGGATTTGTTGCGAATGCACGTATTAAGGAGGTGACAAGATTTTGGGGAAAATTAGCTGAGATTGGGATTGACATTAACAACCCTACCAAGGCAGCTGACTTTCTCACTTCAGATGAACTGCTAGACATTCCTTATATTGATATTTATTGCTCCATTCATGCTGCGATAATTAGGCATTATCCAAATAGAAAGATGAAGCAAGGCGATTTCTATGACATACCAATTTTATCCTCTGTCCTTCCCTACTGTGATATGGTTACTACAGACAGTTTTATGAAGGAAATCGTAGTTAAAATCCTTCACTTTGATGATAAGTATAAAGCTATGATATTTCCAGCTACTAAAGCAGACCGATTAGCCTTCCAAAAATTTATAGGAGGGTTATAACAAGATTGGGGTAGTTGGAAGGGGCGAAGCCCCTTCCTATATAATTCTTCCCCCTCTCCTTTGAAGGAGAGGGGGATTAAGGGGGTGAGGTAGAAATGGACTGTATTTTCTGTCAAATTGTCGCCGGCAAGATACCCAGTGACATTGTTTACCAGGATGAAGAGGTGGCTGCCTTCCGTGACATTAATCCGCAGGCACCAGTACATCTACTTATTATTCCTAAGAAGCATATCCCCTCTCTTGCCCACCTCTCCGAAACAGAATCACCATTGATAGGACATATGGTAAACACCGCTAACGAGCTGGCAAAAGGGGAAGGCATCTCGGAAAGTGGGTATCGCCTGGCAATAAACTGTGGTAAAGAAGGCGGACAATTAGTGTCTCATCTGCATATGCATCTTTTGGGTGGTCGCAAACTATCAGGTGCATTGGGCTAATGTGGCGGTGAGAGTCCAGTTCGCTCCGAGACTGCTTTAGCGTAGCTTGTGATACTCTAAAAGGATAAGTAATCCAGCGATGCTCTTGGCATCACATATGCCCTCTGAGGTAATAAGACTGGGAATCTGACTAATCGGAACCCGCACCAATTCAATACTCTCAGTATCCTCAGCACTGAGTGGGCTAGGAACAAGGTCAGTAGCCAGATAGAGGTGAAGATATTCCGTGCCGTAGCCCGGTGAGGAGTAAAAACCGCCGAAGCGTTCCACTTTTCTGGGCAGGCAACCCGTCTCCTCACGCATTTCACGGCGAACAGTAGCCGCCGGGTCTTCACCAACTTCAATACCACCGGCTGGTATCTCCAGCAGCTCCTTTCCTACCGCCTGGCGAAATTGCTTGACCAATAGCACATTATCATCGGCGTCAATAGCTACAATAGCCACACAATCACTGTGTTCTACAATTTCATGAGTGGTTTCCCGACCACTGGGCATTTTAACGGTATCAATCCGCAGCTTTACCTCTCGTCCCTCATAGATAAGTCGGCTGGATAGCGTCTTTTTCAAATTATACTCCTACGATTTCATTCCTGGCTAGAGGTAGGCACTTCAAGGTGGTAAGTAAGTGCTACCTCATCGCAATCGGGGAATTTGGGGCAACGGTAGCATTCAGTCCAGACCTTCCGCGGTAACTCCATTTTATCTCGTTGAGAGAAGCCGAACTTCTCAAAAAAGCCTGGCTGGTAAGTCAGGCAAAAGACAGTGGGAATACCCAGTTCCCTAGCTTCGTTAAGGCAGGTTTCTACTAGCCGGGCGCCAATCCCCTGTTCCTGGGTATTCTCGGCTACCGCCAGCGATTTTATCTCAGCTAAATCTGACCAGCTAACATGTAGTGCCGCACAGGCAATCACTCGCTCACCCTGTCTAACGACAAAGTAGTCCCTGATATTTTCATATAACTCACTCAAGGGTCGGGCCAGCATCTCATCCTTATCAGCGAAATAGTTAATTAGCTGATGCATCTGGGTTACATCACTGACCTTAGCTTTTTCTACTTGACTCAAACTGCTCCTTTCCCTTCAACCGTTGCTCTAGAGAACTATAGAAGGAAGTCTCGGGGTGAATTCTTAAGAACCGAGCGGTATTGTCACTATGCTTTACAGTAATGATGGCACCGCTGCTTATGGGCAAATTTATATGACCATCAATACTTAATATCGCCTGATGAGCGGTAGTAATACGCAGCTTCACTATTGCTGTAGACGATAGTACCATAGTGTAAGCCGAACTAAGGTGAGGCAGTATTGGTAACAGCAGGAACTCTTTGGACTGTGGGGGAAGAATCGGACCACCGGCGGCTAATGAATAGCCGGTACTACCGGTGGCGGTAGCCACAATCACCCCATCAGCCTTATAGGTGGTCAGCGGCTCACCATCAATGCTGGCTTCTACAAAGACTGTCCGAGCTATTGCCCCGCGCGCTACCACCACATCATTCAAGGCATAAAAGGTACCGGCTGGCTCGTCTTGAGCAGCCGGGGAAAGTTCAGCCTCAAGCATAGCCCGCTCATCAATCCACCCCTCCCCCGCCAGCAAGGCAGGTAGCTTCTCCGCCGTCTCATCAACGCTGAGTTCGGTCATAAATCCAAGCCGGCCTAAGTTTATCCCGGTAATAGGGATTAAGTCGGGAACTGCTACCTGAGCCGCTCGCAGGATAGTGCCATCGCCGCCGATGCTAAGAATCAAATCGGTATTATTTACTTGAGCCTTAGCCTTCTGCCATTCCCAGGCAGAGCGCAGCCAAACGGAAACACCCTTACCGACTAGAAATTTTTCCAGTTTCTTCGCCAGGGTTTTGGCAGCCTCATTTATCGGGTGGTAGAGAATCCCAACTCTGTTCACAGGCATAGCCTACTTTCCAATTAACAATGGAAGCTCATCGCTTCTGGGGCAAAGAAAGTGTAACATTAGCACATTTGCAGTGTCAAGGTTGAGGTTGCTAAATAACCTCGTTGAAAGTTCAGTTGATATTATTGAATACAACAGTCACGGTATTAACCAGAATGTTGGTGGAATGGTAAAGATATAAGCCTAGGTGTTATTTTGGTTCCTTACAGTATCCAGCCAGGCGACTGATTTTACCTCTCTTTCCAGGAGGTATTTGACGTAGTCTCTCATTACCGCCTCTAACTCGTGAGATAGTACTGAGTTCATTTTTAGTTTGACTATCGTGTTATAGTCATTACTCTGCAGAAGTCGGAGCACCTTCAGAGCATTAACCGAAACGAGGCGAGTTAACGGCTGGCTCGGGCAGCAATCGGGGCACAGCATGCCACCGGCACTGGAGCAGAATGCGTTGGTGGTGGGTTGTAATGGCTGGCGGCAGGAGACACACTGCTGAAGCTGAGGTCGGTAGCCAACCTGGTTGAGGAGGTGTAGTTCAAAATAACGAAGAGCTAGTTCATTATCGCCAGCTTGACATAACTGATGCAGTGTCTCCAATAGTAATTGGAACAAGGGGTAATTTTCAATATGCTCGGCGGTGAACTGGTCAACTAGCTCAGTGGCATAAAGACCATAAGAGATAAGCTGTAGGTCGCTCTTCAGTGGCAGGAAGCTGTTAATAGTTTGGCTCCCGGTTATAGTATCCAGATTTCGCCCCCGAGCTAACGACACCAGGCTGTGGGTGAGCAGTTCCAGGTGTCCGGCGAGCTTACTCCTGGGACGCCTGACCCCCTTAGCTACCGCCTGAATCTTGCCCAGGTGTGGGGTATAGAGGGTAAGGATTCTATCTGCCTCCCCCAGCTTAATCTTCTTAATAATGATGGCTTCCGTCTGATAATTCCGTGGCTTGGACATTTTAACAATACTTATCTAACAAATTTTAATTCATCTGGTGTTCTAAATCCTCTTTTTATTAAAATATCTCTTTCTTTTAAGAGGCAGGCTCTATTATGTGCTATTGCGGCATCAAATTCCCCGTTATGCCATGCATCCATACACCATAATCCCCTGTCATAAAATGGGTCGTCATAGTTAGGGATATCTAAATAACTACGCGTATTTGCCTTAGATTCACGACCTTCTTGGAGTTCTCCATCAAAATCAATCTCCTTACCAAATTCGTACGACAAAACGCTTCTCTCAAATTCAGTATTAAATGCGTAGAAAGGCCTTTCTAAGCTATCTATAATATCCTTTGTTTTTTCTTTTAACTCACTAATTGCCTCTATCCCCTTCGCACAGGATATGTGGAAGCCGCGTCTATTGATAAATCCAAAAATGACTAGCTGGATGTCCTTATATCGCCTTGAATCAGGATATTGATTGAGAAATTCCCCAATAGTCTCAATATCAATAATCGTTCCTTCAAAACTTGAACTTATATCTTGCTTGTGTTCTATTATCAATACCGCATTCCTCTTATTTAGGTTGAAACCTCACCCCCTATACCTCTGATAAGAAACCTTAATCAAAGCCTCAGTCTGATAATTCCGTGGCTTAGACATTTTACCTACCGGCGAACTGTGAACTAAGCACATCTTCCAGCACATTTAGCACGGCGGTGTCATCGCCAACATACAGCACAATCAATTTATCTGTCTTGTAAAAGTGTGGCGTTGCCACCCAGCTTACCATAGTTGTACTTACCGAGCTACCATCCGGTGAGACAAGCGCTGCTTCAGCATTGGCGGTGGCAGCATCCGCGTACTCAAAGACCTGAACGTTCGCACCGTTAACGGTGATGGCCCCTTGACGGAAAAGAAAGGCTGGCTGATGTCTCCGGCCGGCTCAACTGTTGCTCCAGCGGCACGCAGATTATCTATTAGGCTTACGTAGTCTGTGACCGGTCCGCCAGTTATTGGAGGTTGTTGACCTGCACAACCTGCGCTCCATGCTATGAGCATGAAAACAATACTAATTAGAGCTAGATAGCGCTTCATATTCTCCTTCCTTCTAAAATGAGTTAAGTGTGGCATTCAACCATGTGGATGTCATCTCGGTTCACCTGACCCAGGTTTACCTTATTTCTATTGAACCTCACCCCCTGTATCCCCCTCTCCTTGAAAGGAGAGGGGGAAGTATAGGTTTTGAAGGGGCTCCGCCCCTTCAATCTACCCTCTGATAAGAAACCTTAATCAAAGCCTCAGTCTGATAATTTCGTGGCTTAGACATTTTTCTCTCTTTACTCTGTACGCTCCCAGATCAAGACTGCTGTTACCTGTTCGCCGCCCAGTGGTGTCGGCGGCGTACCGAGCGTTAACCGGTTACCGGAGAACTCAAAAAAGCGTCTGTGAGCTATACCGACCCAGTTTGGAAATAAACTACCTTCCACGTGGTGGGTGACAATACCATCTTCTTCGTTGACTTCGTAAGTGCCATAGTAGGCAATGAACCCTCCGAAGGCAGGCACTATCTCCGCTGGAGTGCCCTTAAGGCGGTCACTGGAGGCAAACACGGGACGGTCGGGACGCATGACTTGCACAGACATATGCCCATTGGCATCATACATAATTATACCAACTGCATCCTTGCCCATCGGATAGGTCACTTTACCATCTGAGCGTCGGAACTCAGACGAAACGAGCTTCCAGCTACCGATGAATTGTTCATTTCCCATCGGGCTTATCCTCTTTACTCTAAGGCGGCCTTCGCTGCCGCTAAGAGCAGGTCAGGGCTTATTCGCACCTTATAATTCGGATTGACATATTCGAAATTGATGATGCCATCTGTTCCGACTACGAAGACTGCCGGCACCGGTAACAAATGGTGTTTTTCCCCGGAAGCATCTTCTAGATCGATGCCGCGATTCTTATACCGTTCCAGCGTTGCTTCATCTACTTTAAAGGCAAGGCCAAAAGCTCGAGCTCCAATCATTTTGCTGTCAGATAATAACAAATAATTCGGTTTGTGTTTCTGGATAGTTTGGTCTAATTTTGCCGGGCGGTCGGGGTTAATAGCGATAATTTGATAACCCAATTGGATAAGCTTCGGCTCTATATTCTGCAGTTGCCCTAACTGCACATTGCAGTAGGGACACCACCCACCCCGATAAAAAATCAATACTGTTGGCTTTTCTGTAATTGCTGCGTTTAAATCAAATGGACTTCCATCCATTGTAGTCAAGGTTAATTTTGGTACCGCAGCCCCAATCAAAATAGGGCGAATATCTTCTGCAGAAATAGGTGGTTGGGGTGCTGTTTGATTCATTCTTCCCCCTTTCTCTTTGCAATTTCAGCTGACAGTCATATATCCGAACTCAGAGTTTACCTTATTAATTGAACCCCATCCCCCTGTATCCCCCTCTCCTTGAAAGGAGAGGGGGGAGTATAGTTTTTGAAGGGGCTACCGCCCCTTCACTCTACCCCTGATAACCAACCTTTTAATAATGATAGCCTCAGTCTGATAATTCCGTGGTTTGGACATTTTTACTTCTTTTGATCAACACTCCTGCATATATGACGATGTCTTATAGCTGAAGAACGTCAAGCATTTCTTTTATAAGTACACGTGTTTTCTGACACGCCTCCTTACAAAATCCAAGTGCATTAACTCCGTAGCTGTCAAAGATAAAGGAAACCCATATCTCCACTTGCTCGGTAACCCCGGGAGTCGGGACAATCCGTTGTGTCCTTGGGTCGATGGGCGCACCCACGACACTAACCCCTGCCCCGAACTTTACTGCCGATTGGTCCCAAGATACAGAGCCACCCCCAGGCCCGGAAACTGTAATACGCCTAGTCTCCGTGCGTTTCTGCGGTATCAATTCTACATGTTTTCCTTCTGGTGCAATTTTCGCCAAGAGTTCTAGCCACTGGTTCTCTTTGGACGAGAACGGTTGTTTCTTCAGTAGGAAGCTGTAGGGGTTCTTGTGAACTTTATCTACATTTCCCTTATTGGCTCGACCAAGTATTGAGCGGAAAGAGTGTAAATCACTGGCAATTGGAAAGTAAACAAGTACACGCTCTCTATCCCGCTCCAACAAATTGGGGGCAATGTATTTCCTCCAAGCTCTCCGCATTGTGTGGTCAAGTACATTTTTTAACTTCTCCAGCACCTCATGGGTAAGATTCTTGGCTCGCTCACTTACATTTTGGGCTTTGAGACAGTTTTTGTATTCAGCTTCTAGGTCTCTTATCAACTCATCGGCTCGGTCAAGCATGCTCTCTAGCTCTGGATCCATCTTTCTTTTCCTCGTTAGAATTCCTGCCTGCCCTCAATGGCTCGGGTCAGGGTAACATCGTCGGCGTATTCCAGTTCGGTGCCGAAGGGCAGTCCCCGGGCAAGGCGGGTAACCCGGATGCCGAGGGGGGAAATGAGTTTGTGTAGATACAGGGCAGTTTGTTCCCCTTCAAGATTGGGGTTGGTAGCCAGGATAACTTCATCTACTGAGCTGCCTTGTAACCGTTGTAGAAGCTCTTTGATTCTGACATCGTTAGCCCCTACCCCCTCAGTGGGCGAGATGGCACCGTGGAGCACATGATACAACCCATGATATGTCCTGGTATGTTCCAGAGCCAGGATGTCTTGTGGCTGTTCCACAATGCAAATCTTACTGGGGTCGCGTTGGTCACTGCCACAGATAGGGCACGGGTCAGTGTCGGTAACATTAAAACAAATAGAGCACAGCCGGGTCTTCTGTTTTAGGGATAGTACTGCCTCAGCCAATAGACTAGCTTGCTCTTCGGGGGCACGCAGCAGGTAGTAAACAAGTCGCTGGGCGCTCTTGGGCCCGATGCCCGGTAGTTTGTTAAACTCCTGGATGAGCTTGTATACTGCTTCCGAAGTATGGATAAAACCTTGGTTCAATCTAGCTCTCCTTGACTATAGAGATTACCTATTGACTTCACCCCTTTAATTTTTTATTTGGGAACCCTATCCTCTTTTTCCCCTTCCCCTTATCAAGGGGAAGGGGAATCGATTATCTAAGAGAGGCGAAGCCTCTCTTAGACTCTCCTTCAGTAGCTCTCTTCTTCAAAAGAGGAGGGAGACATAAGTTTTGAAGTGGCAAAGCCCTTTCAAAATTCCCCCTCATAAATCGCTTCTGTTTAAATGATTTTTTATTTAGGTCAGCCCGGGTATTTTAAGACCGCCAGTTAGTCCGCCAAGACGCTCGGCGGCGAGTTCCTGAGATTTACTGATGGCTTCTCTTACTGCCGTCAATACCAAATCTTCCAGGAGTTCTACATCATCAGGGTTTATCACCTCTGGCGATATTTTTACCGACTGTATCTTTTGCTGACCATCAATAGTAACCTTAACGGCGCCTCCGCCGGAGCTGGCTTCTATGGTAGTGTTGCTTAACTCCTGTTGCGCCTCGGCTAGCTTTTCCTGAAGTTTCTGTACTTGGTTCATCATAAATCTGTTCATTTCTCCTCCACACTAGTAACTTGGGCACCCATTTGCAGTGCTGCCTTAACCAGGTGATTATTTTTTGGCTCATAAATACAGCGCACATGGTAGGGACGCCCGAGGAAGTTGCTGATGAGTTTTTCGGCTACCTTTTGGTTTTCCGGCTTCTCCATATTCTCCTTGTGGATATTATATCTAAAGGCTAACACTACGGTGCCATCTTCAATAGCCACTGGCTTGATACCAGCACTTCTAAGCAGGGCAATGGCATTGCTTCTTTTAATATCGTCCGGGGCGTCATCAATGACCTGTCGCCAATTTAGTCTTAGCCGTTCAATCTCACTGGTAAGCCCGGGAGGGGTGGTAGGTATACTTTCTACTGCCGGTGGTACTGGTTCGGCGGCACTAACTGGCTCAGGTTTGGCTATTTGTTGTTTAGGCGGTGGGGTGACTGGTGGCGTAACCACTTTTGCTGGCTGACGAGATTCAGGCTCAGCTTGAGTGGCCGGGCTTTCCCTCCTCTCACCTGAAGACAAGACACAATCAACGAGGGCTAGCTCCAGTGGTAGGCTAGAGTAGTTATCAAAACCAAGCTTAAGCTGACCAAAAAGCTTGACCACCTTCAATATCTGAGCTAGCGGGGCTTTAGCCGCTAGCTCCTTCATTTCAGTCAGTTCCTCGGCAGTGAGGTCTACCGCATCGCCGGAGCCAGTTTTTACCAGCAGTAGCCCCCTGAGATATTCCACCAGCTCCTGATTAAACTGGTGTAAATCCAGGCCATCGCTATTGAGGCTGTTTATGGTTGCCATCCCGGCGGAAACATCGTTACTTACAATATGCTTTGCCAGCTCTTTGACTCGCCAGTCTCCGGTAATACCGAGGGTGGCTTGAACTTGGTTGACTTCAATCTCAGAGCCATAGTAAGCGATTAGCTGCTCTAGCAGGTTTTCAGCATCTCGCAGGCTACCGGTAGCCGCCTTGGCAATCAGCTGTAGTGCCTTTAGCTCTATATGAACACCCTCAGCACTACAGATGCGGGCTAATTTTGATGCTACATCGGCGTGAGAGAGCCGCCGAAAGTCAAAGCGCTGGCATCGTGACAGGATGGTAGGCAGGACTTTATGGGCTTCAGTGGTGGCCAGAATAAAGATAACATGTGGCGGTGGTTCCTCAAGGGTCTTGAGTAGGGCATTGGCGGCTTCCTTGGTGAGCATGTGGACTTCATCTATAATATAGACCTTGTAACGGGCTTGGTTAGGAGCATAGTTGACCTTCTCACGGAGGTCTCGGATGTCATCGATGCCACGATTGCTGGCAGCATCAATCTCAACCACATCCAGAGCCCTACCCTCAGTTATTGTCTGGCACAGGCTGCAGGTGTTACATGGTTCGCCCTTACCATTGTTAAGGCAATTTACCGCCTTAGCCAAAATGCGTCCGGTGCTGGTCTTACCGGTCCCTCGCGGGCCACAAAAAAGATAGGCGTGAGACACACGACCACTACTCAAGGCATTGAGTAGTGTCTGGGTTACTGGTTCCTGACCAACTACCTCAGCTAAAGTTTGGGGACGCCACTTACGATAAAATACCTGAGAAGCCATCGTCGTTTGCCTATATTATACTCTAAATTGTCTGGTTTCCAAAGGGGTTTTTAAGTATGTAAGCATTGAATTTTTAGATGATGCCATTAAATAAACGCCAGCTTTACCTACCTAAAGCAGCGAACCTGACAAAAGACGAGTTTTTTCGTCTTATATAATGATGAATCAATAACGGCTGACATATCTTCTGACACTATGATATGCTGGAGAGGCGAGTATATGCTTGGGGCAAAAGTTGGAGAGATCAGGTTGAGCCAAGATAGCACGGTTAAGACCAAAACGGCCAAGGTTGCCTTAGCCAGCCTCTATGAAGAGTATTATGACCGAATTGTTCGCTACATCTTCATCCGTATCAATGACCAGAGTGAACCGAAAATCTAGGTGGAGATGTCTTTCTGAGAGCCTTACAGTCACTGGACTCTTACTGGGGGCGCCCAGAACAGATACGAGCCTGGCTCTTTAGTATTGCCCGCAACATAGTAGTAGATTACCTGGTTTATACCCAACTAGGTAAAGCTGGTTAAAATAGCTTAGACAGACTAATTTATAATAGCGAGGGTATATCCTTTGACGCCTCTTCTATGGCTCCAAGTTTGCTCTCTGCCTTCTGCTGCTTCTGTTTAACCTCATGAATGAAGGCGGCTGATGCAGTATAGTAATCCCTGACTTTTTCCACATCGTTAAGTTCAGATAGGACTACGGTGACATCCATCGCGCCTCTTTCCCGGGGGTAATCACCACTCCTAATAATGGCTTCGGGGGTTAAGTCGTGTAGATAGTCGCCGAGTTCCTTGACCAGGTCCATATTCATTTCCTTGGCGGGAGCCGCCAGTAGATATAAGGCTCTGCCGGCATCCGCTGGGTGGCACTTAAGTGACAGCTCACTTATTGCCTCGTCCATAGCCTGAATTCCCTTATGAGTCTCGGCGCTTTTCTTCCTGAAGTTACGCGTTCGCTCAAAGGGAACCCTGATTAGTGGTAGGCGCGATGTACCGTAGCCTATTACTGTCCACCCGACCAAGGTCTGTATTATATCTCCAGCATCAAGCATCTTCGCCCCAATGTGTTTTGCCTTCTTCTCTTCGCCAGCACAGAGCAAATCGTAGAACGGCTCAACGATTAGGGCATTGATTTTAGCCAGGTTGTTTCTCAGAGAGAAGTCCTTTCTTACATACCTCTGATTATCAACCAGAATTATTGCATCAGCCACAGAATTGACCGATTTAAGGCAGACGGCTGAGTTATAAATGGTTCTTTCCTCCGTATCTTCCTCATGTTGAAAGGGGAGGACAATGAGGTTATATACCGGTTTATCTCCATAGCGCTCTTTTATGTGTTGTGTCATTATTGGTATTGAGCCAGAGCCGGTACCGCCGGCAGAACCGGCGACTAGTAAGAAGGCGTCAGTCTCATAGAAGTGTTTGGTGCTTCTGATGGCGTCTACGACTTTGTCGGCATCCTCTCTGGCTATCTCAGCGCCAAGCTCATTTATCTTACCTACGCCGTGACCACCGGTCTTTCTACCTCCAATGAGGATTCTATGCTGGTAGTCAGACCGTATATTCTGCAGCCCACTTAAATCAGCCGCGTCGGTGTTCACCGCAAAGGTACCAGTAATTATCTCAATCCCCCGCCGACCACGCGCTCTTCTATTTAGTCGGGCAAACTCATCGGCAATCCTGTTCCCGCATTGTCCAAAACCTATCACTACCAGTTTCATTTCCGCACCTCAGTTTTGAGTTTCTTGTTATTGTAAACATACTTATACCATAATGTCAATTCTCTTAGGTAAGATTATTTAGCAATTTTCAAAAATTCTTTGCCCTAAAGCCAGCCAACTAACCTCACCGCTAATAAAAGTCTGGCCGGTACTCAATCACTATTTTCGGGTACCTATCTCAACAAGCCCACTTTTTGCGCCAAGTATAGACAGTTAGTGTCAAAACCTAGAAATTCTAATCGCAGTAGGTTATAATAAACATTACATTGTGATAATTAGCCAGTCACCCTTAGGGTGGAGGGGAAAGCTTGAATAACGAAAGTCTAAAGGCTTCAGTCATCGACGGGATAGACTCTCATCGCCATCAACTTAGCGAGCTGAGCCTGAAAATCCACTCCAACCCTGAGTTAGGTTTCCAAGAGGTCAAGGCCGCTGCTTGGTTAACCCAATACCTGGAGGAAAATGGCTTCTCTATAGAACCGGGTATCTGTGAGCTGCCGACTGCCTTCAGAGGAAGCTATGGACAGGGAAAACCAGTCATTGCTATTCTGGCTGAGTATGATGCCTTACCTGACCTTGGTCATGCCTGTGGTCATAATCTAATAGCTACCTGTGCTGTTGGTGCTGGAGTAGCTTCTAAGCCGGCTATTGACCGGTTCGGGGGTAGTATCGTTGTTATCGGCACGCCGGCTGAGGAGCTATATGGAGGCAAGGCAATAATGGCTGATAGGGGAGTCTTCGACAATGTAGATATAGTGATGATGGCTCACCCCGGGTTGCAGGATGCCGCTACTACCCAAGCCCTCGCCTGCCAGGCTCTAGAGGTTGAATTCTTTGGCCAAGCAGCCCATGCTGCCGCCCAACCAGAAGCCGGCATCAATGCCCTAGAAGCAATGCTTCAGTCGTTTACGGCCATTAATTCACTCAGACAGCACATTAAGGATAGGGCTCGTATTCATGGTATTATTACCGATGGCGGACAAGCAACTAATATTGTTCCTGACCACAGTGCGGGAACCTTTCTGGTGCGCGCCGAGGATGATACTTACCTTGATGAAATAAAACAGCGGGTACTGAATTGCTTTATTGGTGCCGCCACGGCTAGCGGTGCTCGCCTGGAATATAGGTGGGGAGACATTCGTTATGCTCCCATGCGTAATAATCTAACTCTGGCTAAAGTATATAGCCAGAATATGCAGTCCCTGGGACGCAAGGTGCAACTCTCTAACACCAGCCAAGCCTTTGGCAGTACTGATATGGGTAATGTTAGTCAGCTAGTGCCCGCTATCCACTCTTTTGTCGCCATCGCCCCGATAGGGGTAGTAACCCATTCCCCCCAGTTTGCCTTGGCAGCTACCTCAGAAGTCGGTATCAAAGGTCTGCTTGATGCCGCCAAGGCTTTAGCGATGACTGTTGTTGACCTGGTAGCCAATCCTGAAATAGCTAGCCAGGTTAAAGAGGAGTTCCAACAGCAGAAATGATTAAGATAGGTATCCCCAGAGCTCTACTCTACTACCAGTATTACCCTATGTGGAAGACCTTCTTTGAGGAACTGGGGGCGGAGGTGGTAGTTTCACCGCCAACTACTCAGACTATGCTCTCCGCCGGCTCTTCTCGAGTGGTAGCTGATACCTGCTTACCAGTAAAGGTCTTTGTGGGACATGTTCTTTCCCTGGTAGAAAAGTGCGACTATATTTTTATTCCGGCCATCCGCAGTGTGAAAAACAAAATTTATAACTGCTCCAAGTTTCTTGGTCTACCGGATATGACCAAAGCCGTTGTCCCGGAATCTCCACCTATCTTAGACATAGATATAGATATTAACAAGGGGAAACGGGACCTGTATCTGGCTATTTACCAGCTAGGACGGCATTTTACCTGGAATCCCTATAAGGTCAGGCGGGCCACTATGGCTGCCTGGCAAGCTCACTTGAACTATCGCCAGTTAATGTCTAGCCATAGATTAACACCACCACAGGCGATAGCCAGGATATCAGGCACATCTGAGGCAGACCCCAAAACCAATTTTAGCCAACCAACTTCAACACAAGCCACCATTGCCGTCATTGGTCACTCCTATCTCCTCTACGATGAACTTATAAATCACCGCCTTACCCATCGCCTTGAACAGGCTAATAATGATGTGTTAACGCCGGAGATGCTCACCGCTGAGGAACTCCAGTCAGCCACCACCAGATTAGTAGGCAGAGCCTACTGGACATACGAAGAGGAGGTGGTCGGAGCTGGAGAGCATTACTTAGGCAGTAGCGCCGATGGTATTATTGGTATAATGACTTTTGGTTGCGGACCCGATTCGTTAATGATGGACATGGTGCGTCGGCAAGCCGCCAGACTAAGGACTGCCCCCTTTATGGGTCTCACCTTAGAGGAACATACGGCTGAAGCTGGTATCGTTACCCGCCTGGAAGCCTTCCTTGACATGATACATAGACGGAAAAAGGGACGGATAGAAGTATGCGTGTAGGCATGCCCCATATGGGCAATCTATATATACCCTTTAAAGCCCTATTTCAAAGGCTTAATATTGACTTTGTTATACCACCGGTTAATAATCAGCGTGCCCTATCCCTGGGCGTCAAGTACTCTCCCGAAGGCTTATGCATCCCCTTCAAGCTGACTCTAGGCAATCTGATTGAAGCCGCCGAGATGGGGGCAGATACCCTGATTATGCCCGGCGGTGATGGCATCTGTCGATTGGGCTACTACGCCAAGAGCCAGGAACAGATTCTTCGTGACCTGGGATATAGCTTTGAAATGGTCTCCGTAGGGGTTTCACAACGAAAGCTTTTCGGCATACTCGGAATGATTAAGCGTTTGTCAAACAATGCCCCTTGGTCTAAGATAATATCAGCCTTTCGCTTTGGTCTGACTAAATTAAACGCCCTGGACAAAATAGAGCGGGTGGTGCAAAAGGTGCGCCCCGTAGAGCGGATAAAGGGGACAGCCAATCATCTATTTGCCAGAGCCGTTAAGGCAATTGAGCGGGCAGATGATTACAAGACCCTCAGGAGGGTACAAGCCGAATACATTGACCAGCTAAATCAGGTGCCTAAGGATACCCAGGCTCAGCCATTGATAGTGGGCATTATCGGGGAATTTTATGTAGTATTGGAGCCCTTTTCCACTCTAGATATTGAAAATGAGTTGGGTAAGCTAGGGGTAGAGGTAAGACGGAGGCTCTTCGTTTCGGCGTGGCTTAAACCCCGCCTGTTCCTTAATCCTTTGGGCATGAATGAGATGGACAGAATTCATAAGGCCGCTTTACCCTACCTCAAACGAGATATCGGTGGCGATGGCTGGGAATCAGTGGGAGAAAAGGTGCTCCACGCTAAAGAGTACGATGGACTGGTACACCTAGCCCCCTTTACCTGTATGCCTGAGATAATAGCTCAAAATATCATGCCTTCAACTAAAGAGAATATTCCGGTGCTAACCATCCTTTGTGATGAGCAAACAGCCAAACCAGGTGTGTTAACCAGACTGGAGGCATTTGTCGACTTACTGGAACGAAAGCGCCGGGCAAAAAATAAATAATGCAAAAAGTAACCGCCTAGGGAGTGTTTATGGAAGCCTATCTGGGGATTGATGTTGGCTCAGTAACTACCAAGTTTGCTGTGCTGGATAAGAGTGATAAGCTTATAACCGACCTTTACCTGCTGACACAGGGTAAGCCCATTACTATGGTGCAGCAAGGACTGAAACAAATCAAACAGCAATTGCCCAAAAATGTTGAGATTTGTGGTGTGGCTACCACTGGGAGCGCCCGCTACCTGGCCGGGGTTATCGTTGGTGCCGATTTAGTCAAGAATGAGATTACCAGCCATGCGGTGGCGGCCCTGCTCTATGTACCTGAAGTGCAAACTATCATCGAAATTGGCGGGCAAGACAGTAAACTTATCATTATCAGAGACGGGATAGTAACTGACTTCGGCATGAACACGGTATGTGCTGCCGGTACCGGTAGCTTCCTTGACCACCAGGCGCTACGCCTCGATATGAGCATCGAGGAGTTCAGTCGGCGAGCACTAGAAAGTAAGAACCAGGTGCGTATTGCCGGGCGATGCACTGTCTTTGCTGAATCAGATATGGTTCACAAACAACAAATGGGGCACCGCACTGAGGATATCCTCTATGGATTATGCCAGGCATTAGTTCGTAACTACCTTAATAATGTGGGACTGGGAAAAGATATTCAACCCCCAATATTATTTCAGGGTGGGGTCGCTTTTAACCAGGCTATAGTGAAGGCACTGCAACAAGAGCTTGATACCGAGGTTATCGTTCCGCCACATCACGAGGTCATGGGGGCAATAGGTGCCGCCTTACTGGTACACGAAGAGATGGTAAATAACCACAGTGCCAGCCAGTTCAAGGGGTTTGCCGTAAGTGAAGTAAAGTATCATACCTCCTCATTCGAATGCAAAGCCTGTCCCAGCCTATGTGAGATAGCTCAGCTTGCACTTAATGGTCAGGTTCTTGCCCGATGGGGAGGTCGCTGTGACCTGTGGGAAAGAAGCCCGAGCCGCTAGAAATTTCAACGAGGAAGTAGATGCTCATTGCCGTTGATGCCAGCGGGGGGGAGTATGCCCCCCAGGAAATAGTTAAGGGAGCCATAAAAGCGGCTCAAGACTACGAAGTGGATATTGCTCTAGTAGGCAGGAGAGCTGTACTCCATGTGCTCGCCAGCCGCTACTCAAAGAAAGCCGACTTTACCATAATTGAGGCTAGCCAGGTTATTGGACCTCACGAGTCGCCCATCAAGGCAATCCGCAGTAAGCCCGATTCTTCAATAGTGGTCGGAATTAACCTGGTGAAGGATGGCACTGCTTCCGCCTTTGTCTCGGCAGGTAATACTGGAGCGATAGTAAGCGCTGCCCTTTTTACCCTGGGAAAGATTGAGGGCATTGAGCGCCCGGCCTTAGGTAGCCTCCTTGATATCAATCCCGCTACCCCGGCTTTCCTTATTGATGCCGGCGTCAATGTTGATTGCCGACCAGACTATTTAGTTCAATTTGCTCAGTTGGGTGCTATCTACATTAAACAGATTCTCGGTATCAGCTCACCACGTGTTGGCTTACTCAGCAATGGTGAAGAAGACACCAAAGGCAACCGCTTGATTAAAGAAAGCCATAAGCTTCTCAAAAAGACTAAGCTAAACTTCATCGGCAATGTAGAAGGTCAGGATATACTAAAGGGAGTCGCCGATATTATTGCCACCGACGGCTTCACCGGCAATATAGTGCTCAAGACCATTGAGGGTATGAGTGATTCTTGGCTATATTCACTCAGTCAAGCCGGGCAAATATTTGCCAAAGCTTATCGTCTGCCGCTACGAGCTTTACACCGTGATATCGGCATGAGTTCTTGGACCAAACGGTTGGACTATCAAGAATATGGTGGGGCATGTCTGCTCGGGGTAAATGGGAATGTCATCGTAGCTCACGGACGTAGTCAAGCTAGGGCGATTAAAAATGCCATTGTTTTAGCCAAACGGACAGCAGAAAGAGATGTCTCGCAGATAATCAAGGAGGAAAGGTATGAGTAAACCGGTTGCCGTAGATGACACTAACTTTGACCGGATCGTACTACAGGCGGAAATACCGGTGCTAGTAGATTTTTGGGCGGCCTGGTGTGCACCATGTCGTATGGTTGCGCCACTGGTAGAGGAACTGGCCGGGGAGTATGACGGCAGGATAAGCTTTGTTAAGCTGGACGTTGACCAGAACCCAAAAATGGCTAGCAAATACGGCATAATGAGCATTCCCACCCTACTTATCTTCAAAAAAGGGGAGCCTGTCTCTCATATAGTCGGCTTCAGACCCAAAGCCGAGCTGAAGCGCAGCTTGGACGCTGCCCTTGGCTAGACCGGTTCAGTGAAAACAGATGGTGATTAAGCACACTATTCAGGTTACCATTGTCGATAATCCTAAGGGTGAGAAGTGTGACGCTCACTGCGGCATAGACTGGTCATCGGCAGAGGCTGTTTCCCTAGCTAGCGAGCGAATTAAAGACCGGTTCGGCGATAGCATACAGTTAGAATATCTTGACCTGTCTCAGCCGATAACTAATCACCATGCCTTAGAATTGAGCCAGCAAATCAAGGATAACAACCTATCCCTGCCACTACTGGTTATTAATAGTCAGCCTAGAATCTCGGGGCAATTTGATATTCGCCAGCTAATGGATGCTATTGAGGTGGAGGTAGAAATTAAATCATGAATAAGGAATATGAGGTAGTTATTATTGGCGGTGGTCCGGCGGGACTCACCGCTGGACTTTACACTTCACGAGCTAGGCTAAGTAGCCTGCTTATTGAAAAGGGGGTAGTCGGTGGTCTGGTAGCATCAGCCGGGCAGGTGGAGAACTTTCCTGGTTTTCCCGATGGCATTTCTGGACTGGAGCTAGGGGAATTAATGCACCAACAGGCAAGCAAGTATGGCCTGGAAACTATTAGTGCTGAGGTTACCGGCATTAAGCTTCAGGGAGAGCAAAAGGTGATAACTACTACTGAGGGCGACCTTAACAGCCAGGCAATAATTATTGCCAGTGGCTCAGAACGGCAAAAACTGGGTATTCCCGGGGAAGTGGAGTTCACCGGCAAAGGGGTATCCTACTGCGCTACCTGTGATGCCTGCTTTTTCACAGACAAGCCAGTAGCCGTGGTCGGCGGCGGCAATGCGGCGCTTAACGAAGCCCTTGATCTGGTTAAGTTTGCTTCCAGGGTGACCATTATTCATCGCCGTAATCAGCTCCGCGCCACTCGTATCCTGCAGGAAAGAGCCTTCGCCGAGCCTAAGATAGAAGTGCAGTGGAATACGGTGGTTGATGAGATTGAGGGTGCGGATGTTGTGGAACGGCTAAAGCTTCGTGATGTAATAACTGGAGAAAAATCTACCCTGCTTGTAGCTGGAGTCTTTATATCCGTTGGACTTAAGCCTAATACCGACTACCTAAAGGGTATTTTACCCTTAGATGCCACTGGTCATATTATTACTAATGAAAGAATGGAGACCGAAATAGCCGGTATTTTGGCAGCTGGTGATGTACGCCATGACTCTGCCCGGCAAGCCATAACCGCTGCCGGAGATGGGGCTACGGCGGCTATTTATGCCGAAAAGTTCATCACCCGATAAATAATCTGCAAGCTAAAGCTACTTGACATAAGGGTGGGGCATTCCCCAGAAGACCTCATACGACTGTTGGCCGATGAGGTTGTTGAATCTTGCCAAAGCGGGTAAAAATTATCCGGATTAACCTTTCACTTCACCGCTGGGTGAAGTATAATTAGGAAAAGGGGAGAAATTATGAAGGTCGTTTTCCTAGAGGATGTGCCCAATGTGGCTGAAGCTGGTGAGATAAAAGAGGTAGCTAACGGCTACGGACGGAATTTTCTCATACCCAGGAAACTGGCTATACTGGCTAACACCGCAGCCGTTAATAGCTTAGAGATACAGCGCCGAATAAAAGCCAGGAGTCAAGCCGAAACAGAGGCTGAAATGCTGGAGCTGGCTCACCAGCTAGAAGGTCAGGAAGTTATCTTAAAGGCCAAAGTAGGCGCTAAAGACAGGCTTTATGGCTCGATTACCAGCGCTGATATTATCGCTGAGCTGGAGAACACGGCTGGGTTAGTTGTTGACAAGAGAAAGATGGAGCTAACTGAGCCTATCCGTCAGCTTGGTAGCCATGAAGTAGTCATTAGACTAACTAAGGATATAGTTCCCAAAATAAAGGTTACGGTGACCGAAGAGGAGACCGAGAAAGCCAAGGATATTAAGGAGACCAAGAAGGAAACCAAGGAAACCAAGAAGACCTGGAAGGCCAAGGAAACCAAGGAGACCGGGAAGGCCAAGGAGGCCAAGAAAGCCAAGGATATTAAGGAGACCAAGAAAGCCAAGGAGGCCAAGAAAGCCAAGGATATTAAGGAGACCAAGAAGGAAACCAAGGAGACCAAGAAAGCCAAGGATATTAAGGAGACCAAGAAGGAAACCAAGGAGACCAAGGAGGAGACGGGATAGAGTGTATGGCGAAAAGTTACCGCCACATGACAGCGATGCCGAGGAAAATGTAATCGGCTCACTGCTGATAGATGGCACAGCAATTTATAAAATAGCCACTATTCTTCAGCGGCCGGATTTTTATAGCGAACAAAACTCATTGGTATATGAGGCATGCCTATCACTTCACCAGCGGGACGCAGCCATAGACCAAATCACTGTAGCCCAGGAGCTGGCTCGTCAGGGAAAACTGGAAGCGTGCGGTGGCGCTGCCTATTTAAGCCACCTGGTATCTATTGTCGCCACCCCTCTTCATATTGAGCACTATGCTCAAATTGTTTATCGCTTATCCATAATGCGCTACCTTATTAATGCTGGTAGTCAAATTGCGAATATTGGCTATGAGGCGGCCCCGGATGTTGGTGATGCCCTTAGTCGAGCTGAGGATGTCCTCTTCCGGCTGCATCATGGGCAGAGCCAGCAGGACTTCACTCACATCCGCCAGGTGCTAGACAAGTATTTCGAAACTCCATCGCCAGAAGTTGCCGCTCCTGCTGGGACCATACCCCATGTGCTGTCATGCTTTAGCAAGCTTGATGAATTCCTGGGCGGATTTCAGCGCTCTGACCTGATTATTATTGCCGGTCGACCCAGCATGGGTAAAACGAGCTTTGCCCTTACTATCGCCGCTAATGCGGCTGTGGAGCAAGGGGCTTGTGTGGCTCTGTTCAGCCTAGAGATGGCACGGGAGCCGCTGGTCTTACGCATGCTAGCCAGTAAATCAGGAGTTGATTCCCGTCGACTTCGCCTCGGGCTTCAAGGTGAAACAGAAGAAAAGAGGATTATGGATGCTATCGGCGTCCTTTCTGAAGCCCCAATCTACATTGATGACTCTGCTCTACTTCGAGTAGTCGAAATGCGAGCCAAAGCTCGCCGGCTCTACTCTGAGCATGGTATCGACCTTATTATCGTTGACTACCTGCAACTGATGCAGGGGGAAGGTAGGGGGGAGAACCGGGTTCAGGAGATTAGCTACATTTCCCGTTCCCTCAAGGCTATCGCTCGGGAGCTTAATGTGCCGGTGATAGCCGTATCACAGCTCAGCCGAGCGGTGGAGTTTCGCGCTTCGCATAAGCCACAACTTTCCGACCTTCGTGAAAGCGGTAGCATTGAGCAGGACGCTGACTTAGTTATATTTATCTACCGGGATGACTACTATTTCTCCACTAGGGAGGAATGGGAAAGCCAGCATCCAGATAAAGAGTATCCACAGGGTATCGCCAATATTATAGTAGCTAAACATCGTAACGGTCCTACGGGAGAGATTGACCTGCGTTTCTTACCCAAGACAGCTAAGTTCGAAGATATTACTATTACCAGTGAAGAGCCAAGTCTATTATGAAGTTTTTAAACTTCAGTACAGTTCCAGATAGCTAGGTTCGAAGAGAGTTTGTTTGGCAAGGGGATTTAAAGGGGCGAAGCCCCTTTAAGAAATCTCCTCCCTCTCCCCTTCATAAAGGGGAGAGGGATACAGGGTGAGGGGTTAATAAGCAATCTCAGAAGAGTAAGTCTATTATGGAGCAGTTTATAGGTTTCCCCGCCAGGATGCAGTTCACCCCGGTGCCCAATCTTTTCTTCAGTAGGTTGCTACCGCAAATTAGCGACCTAGCTGAGCTAAAGACAACCCTCCATGTTTTGGCAGCACTTTATCACAAGCGAGGCTATCCCCGTTTTGTTACCTATAGAGAGCTTCTAGCCAATAAGAGCCTGATGGTCAGCCTGGGGCAGATAGCAAAGCCAACTGAAGGGGTATTGCGTAACGCTTTGGAAATGGCTAATCAGCGAGGGACCATCCTTCATGTAGTATTAGATAGAGATGGCGAACACGAGGATGTTTACTTCCTTAATACTGAGTCCGATAGGCAAGCTGTAGCCAAAATTCAAAGCGGTGAGCTTCATCTGCCCGGGCTAAAAGCTGAGAGGCAAGCCTATATTGAGACTGAGGAGTTGCCTGACATCTTTACCCTCTATGAACAAAACATCGGTATGCTAACCCCGATGATTGCTGAGGAGCTGCGTGAAGCCGAGAAGTTATATCCCGAGATCTGGATTAAGGATGCCATTAAAGAGGCGGTTAACCAAAGCAAACACAAGTGGAGTTATATTTCAGCCATTTTAGAGCGCTGGTCAACAGAAGGTAAGAGTGATGGAGCATATCGGAGAGATTCTACGAAGAAGACAGACCCGGATAAATACATCAAGGGCAAATATGGACACATGGTCAGGCGCTGAATCGGAAACAGTATCAGCAGCTTCAGACTGTCCTATTTGTAAAGGGGTTGGCTTTGTCTATACCAATGCCCCGGTAGGACAGCCTGATTTTGGCAAGGCAGTGCCCTGCCGCTGCACTCGCCAAGAATCGGAAAAAGAGCACCAAACCCACCTGGAGCGTTACAGTAACCTGGGCGCCTTGAGTCGGCTTACCTTTGATAATCTGATACCAGAGGGGAGGAGTGGCGACACTAATAATCAAGAAAGGTTTGCCGTTGCCTACCAAGCCGCCAAAGCCTTTGCCGCTGAGCCGAAAGGGTGGTTAGTCCTAGCTGGTCCCAGTGGCTGTGGCAAGACACACCTGGCAGCGGCTATTGCTAATGAGCGTATTAGTCACGGTTACCCGGCTTTCTTTATTACCGCTCCTGACCTCCTCCAGCACCTGCGTTCTGCCTTTAGCCCGGATAGTGAAATACCATATGACGAGTTCTTTAACCGGGTGCGCGAGACTCCACTGCTAATTCTAGACGATTTAGGTGCTCAAAGTAGCACACCCTGGGCTAAGGAAAAGCTAGACCAACTGCTAACTCATCGCTTTAATAGCCAATTACCCACCGTGATTGTTACCATCACCCCCATTGAAGAGCTCGAGGAAAGAATGCGCACTCGCCTAACTGACCCTAAACTTAGCCAAATATGCGTTATTGAAGAAAAACAACCCGCGGCACTACAATATACCTGGGATTCCGAGTTTGAGCTGCAAAAAACTATGACCTTTGATAATTTTGACTGGAGACGAGTTAACCTGCCCCCAGAGCAACGCCAGAATTTGGAGCAGGCATTTCGCCTAGCTCTTGACTTTGCTAAATCACCCGACGGCTGGCTGGTATTTCTGGGTGTTACCGGCTGTGGTAAAACCCACTTAGCCGCCGCCATCGTTAATTATCTTTACCAGGCTCACCAGCCAGCCAAGTTCGTGGTGGTACCTGATTTCCTTGACCACCTGCGTGCTACCTTCAGTCCGGAGAGCAAGGTGTCCTATGACCAGCTATTTGAAGGCGTAAAGAATGCCCTGCTGCTCATCCTGGATGACTTTGGTGAGCAGTCAACCAGCCCCTGGGCGCGGGAAAAACTTTACCAGGTTATCAATTATCGCTATAATGCCCGGTTGCCAACAGTAATCACTACTCGCTACTCGTTACAAGAAATTTTGGAGGAAATTGAGAGTTCCATTAGTTCACGGTTAGTTGACCCTAAAATCAGCACACCGTTTAATATTATGGCTCCCGACTACCGGGGTGATTTACGGTCTAGCCAGAGGAAGGTATCTCGGGGTGGCCGGAAAGGGCGCTGGGGCTAGTAAGCCCAAGCCAAGTTTACACAGCCATCAGTTTTCTAGTAAAATGAGTAAGTTTTTGCGTAGGGAAGAAGCTTGGTGATGATAAACCTTCCCGTCTTAGTACTAAATCAGAACTATGAGCCACTTAACATCTGCCGCGTCCGGCGGGCAATAGTATTGCTTTATCGAGGTAAGGCGGAGATGTTGGAGAATGGCTCGGGGTTTATCCAGTCGGCTAGTTACATCGCCCCCGTGCCTTCAGTAATCCGACTGGGCTATTTTATTAAGCGTCCCCGACCTCAAAGAAGGTTAACTCGCCTTGAGGTTTTCCACCGAGACCAATACACCTGTCAGTATTGTGGGCAGGAAACCCGGCAGCTTACCCTGGACCATGTTATTCCACGATATCGGGGTGGCCAACATACCTGGGAGAATGTGGTTAGCGCCTGTATACCCTGTAACCGGCGTAAGGCAGGTAAAACTCCAGAACAAGCTGGAATGAGATTACTTCGCCATCCTTCACCCCCGCGGGGTAACATCTTTTTTTACCTTCCCTACCATTACCGACAAACCCCGAGCGGCTGGCAAAAATACCTGCCTCAATAGTTCACTCAGCCCCTCTGCCCCTGTTTTTTCCTCTGCTTATTTAAGCGTTCGCCCTCAATAGTAACCTCAGTGAGCGGTAACTCTACAGTCGCCTGGCTTTCCAGCTTAACCAATACCGTTCCCTTTATTGGGTTACCGCTGACTACAGTAGCTACTCCCATAGCGGTGGATACCTGCTGACCCTCCTTAGGCAAATTTTCCTTCATGTCATGATATTGCTCGCTCTCATAGCCCAAGCAGCACATCAAGCGACCACAAACACCTGAGATTTTCACCGGATTAAGCGGTAGGTTTTGCTCCTTGGCCATTCTAATAGAAACCGGGTCAAACTCGGTCAGGAAGCTCATGCAGCATAGCGGACGACCACACCGGCCAAAGCCGCCTATCAGCTTGGCTTCATCCCTAGGTCCTACCTGTCGGAGCTCCACCCGTATCTTAAATCGATTAGTTAATTCCCGAACCAGCCCACGGAAATCAACCCTCTCCGCAGCACTAAAGAAAAAGGTAAGGCGATTACCATCCAGGTTGTATTCAGCCGACAGTAGTTTCATAGGTAGATTCAGTTTAGCAATCAGCTTACCGCATTCGATTAGCGCCGCCTCTTCCTTGTCCTCTAGTTCCTGGGTACGACTAATATCCTCAGGTTCTGCCTTGCGCACCACCGGCTTCAACGGTGTAGTCACCTCGCTGACCAATACCTGTCTCGGGGCAATAACAACATGCCCCAGCTCCAGACCACGGCTGGTCTGGACAACTACATAGTCATTTACCTCAAGGTCAATACCCGCCGGGTCAAAATAGTATACCCTACCGGCTTTTTTAAAACGTATACCAACAATCTCAGCCATACTTTAGGGCAGTGGTACCATACCCACTGCCGCCTCCTTCCTGGGCATATTAAGCATTAACACCTCCAGCACCAGACGGGGATTGGCATTCTGCCTGAGCTGTTCCCCAGCCGCCTGTATATCACTAATAAAGTTCTTTATTTGAGCTAGACTATAATCCCCAGCCCGGTCAACAATCGTCGTCGATATGTCAATATTGGTAATAGCCTCACTCAGGCCTGTCTTAACCAGTAGCAGGTCATGCCACCAGTCAAGCCATAAATCCAGCACTTCTTGAACCAACCCCCGATTTTGGCTAAACTGAGTTGCCAACTGTGTAGCGTAAGCAAAACGTTCCTCGTAATCAGCATTGATAATATCAAGCAGTCTGTCTATTTTCCCCCTTCGTTGCTGAAGCAAGCTATCGTCCAAGGCCGCCGTGAGTGCCCACCCCAGGCAGCCATGACAAAGCCGGGACAGCAGTTTAGCCTTCTGTGGCTCGACGCCCCGGCCATTAATAAGGGCCGTCTCTACCTCAGCCGCCGCCAGGGGGGATAGCTCCAGCCGCTGGCAACGAGAAACTACTGTTGCTGGCAGCAGACGGTCATCTGTTGTCAGCAGGATAAAGATTACCTTGCCTACCGGCTCTTCCAGGGTCTTGAGCAGGCAGTTAGCCGCTTCGATTGATAGGAACTCAGTCCCATCAATGATAAATACTTTATACCGGCCCTCAAAGGGCGGCAGGCTGGATGAGTGCTGCATTTCTCTAATCTGGTCAATACCAATCTCCACCCGAGGCTTAGCCTCGTTTGAATTCACATTTTGGGTCACGTCTATAATCTGGACATCGGCATGCTTGGCTGAAGCTATTTTTTGACATGAGGCACACTCACCACAGTGAGTCTCGGCCGCCTCACAGTTCAACGCCTTGGCCAGTTCCAGAGCCAGGGTCATTTTGCCCACATGCGGCGGACCCACCAAAAGGTAGGCATGCGCCAAGGTCTCCCTCTCCAGGCTATTCTGGAGCAAGGACAAAGCCCGACTATGTCCAACAACCTGCCACTTTGGCATAAGCCCCTAAGCCTTTCTAATTTTAGCTACGTGTCTAATGTTGATTATATCCTGACCAACTACAATATAGTCCATGCCTATCTCACCGAGGCTACCCTTAATTTCTTTTTCGGAGAATGTACTAGTGAAAACCTTCACTTCTTGTCCTATCCATTCCTGTGGTATAGCAGCAGCAAAATGTTTTTCCATCCCAGTTTACTCCTTTCATCCTCTAAAGTTTCCTTAAACGAAGTCATGTCTAGTTAGGTCGTCGAAGGTCTCCCGGCGCCGAATCAGACGCACCTTCCCTTCCCTGACCAGAACAACCGCCGGCTTAAGTGAGGCGTTATAGTTGCTGGCCATGGGCAGACAATAGGCACCACAGTCAGCTATAGCTATAATATCACCGGCTGAAACTGGGGGCAGATTAATATCTTTAACTAGTATATCACCAGACTCGCAAAACTTGCCAGTAATAGTAACCTTCTTGGCTTCCCTTTCCGATATCTTATTAGCTACTACCGCTTCATATTTAGCCCCATAGAGGGCCGGGCGGATGTTGTCCACCATACCACCATCTACCGAGACGTAGCACCTGACCCCCGGTATGTCCTTGACCGCCCCCACCCGGTATAATGCCACCCCAGCTTGCCCCACTATTGCCCTTCCCGGCTCGACAACAAGCTGTGGCAGTGCCAGTTTTAGCTCACGGCATTTACTGGTAACCGTGGATGCTATCGCCTCAGCAAAAACTGAAGTGGGTGGCGCCGGTGAATCTAATGTATACTGAATAGCAAACCCCCCACCAACATTCAGTTCTTTGAGTTCAAACCCATATTTCGGCTTCATTTTTGCCGCAAAATCGAGGGTGACCTCAATAGCCTCTTGATACGGCTCGGTGTCAAAGATAAGTGAGCCTATGTGAAAATGCAGACCAACCAGCTCCAGGTTAGGGGATGACATGGCTTGAGCCACTGCCTCATCTCCACTAGCTAACGGAAAGCCAAACTTGGTATCAATAACACCAGTAGCAATATACTTATGGGTATGCGGGTCTATCCCGGGAGACAGTCGCAGTAATATATCAGGTGAATAGCCTTGCTCCTTAGCTATTTCACCTAGCATCGTAAGCTCGTAAAAATTGTCGACTACTATCCGACCAATATGCCAATTGAGAGCAAGCCTGAGTTCCTCGGCTGATTTATTACTACCATGGAAATAGACCATATCCAGGGGAAAACCAACTGATTGGGCAATACCAAGCTCCCCGGCAGAGACTGCATCCAGGCCCAGCCCCTCCTCCTTCAGGATAAGTGCCAGCGCCTTATTTATAAAGGCTTTGCCGGCATAAATAATCGTGGTATCGTCATAGCGCTGAGCAAACTCCTCTTTGAACTCGGCACACTTACGGCGCAGGCTCAATTCATCAAAGAGGTATAACGGCGTGCCAAACTCCGCCGCTAGCTCAATAGTATCATAGCCACCAATTACGAGGTGACCCTGGCTATTTACCTCAGCGGTTAACGGAAATAGAGAAAGCCTTTCCACAGTAACTACTCCTACTCCATATTACCAGTTTTACCTAACTGAATTCAATTTATGACCTATTTTCTACCTCACCCCCTTTATCCCCCTCTCCTTCAAAGGAGAGGGGGAAGAAAAAGAAAGAGGGGCTTTGTCCCTCTTAGAAACCTGTGACTCTGGTTGGGAGAGTGGGAAGAAAGAGGTTACTGTTTGAGTTCCCCCCCCTCAAATTGACACCCGGTCAGTAACACCATTAGAATATGAACAAGTACTGACTAAAGAGGTAGACTATTGTATCAGAAGACCACCCTTGATAACGGGCTACGTATTATCACCGCCACTATGCCCCACACCCAGGCGGTAAGCATTAGCTTCTTTATCGGCACTGGTTCCCGATATGAAACTGAGGCTAAGGCTGGCATCTCACACTTTATTGAGCACCTGCTCTTCAAAGGCACGCCAAAACGGCCCACCGCCCGGGAAATTGCGGCAGCCATAGAGGGGGTGGGTGGTATCCTTAACGCTGGTACTGACAAAGAATTAACCGTTTACTGGTGCAAGGTAGCTCAGTCCCACTTACCCTTAGCCCTGGATGTGCTGGCAGATATGCTACTCCAGGCCAAGTTTGACCCTCAGGATATAAAGAAGGAACGCCAGGTCATCATTGAAGAGATTAATATGAGTAAGGACTCACCGTCACAACAGGTTGATATGCTTATTGATGAGCTGTTATGGCCAAATCACCCCCTGGGACGCGATATAGCTGGCAGCAAGGAATCAGTGGCGGCCATTACCAGAGACATGATGCTTGATTACCTTGCCGGTCAATATCTACCCAATAACACCGTAGTTAGTATCGCCGGTAATATTCAGCACCAGGAGATGGTAGCCGCCATCAGCCATGGTATTGGTGACTGGGCTAACCAGCGGCCGCGTTCGGGATATGAGGCTTATAAGGAACAACCATTTCAACGGCTGCGTATTGAGACCCGGGACACAGAGCAAGCTCACTTGTGTCTGGCATTACCCGGCTTATCACTCCGGCACCCAAAGCGCTTCACCCTTGACCTGCTTAATGTTATCCTCGGTGAAGGTATGAGCAGCCGCCTGTTTGCTGAGATTCGTGACCGGCTAGGGCTTGCCTATAACATTCATAGCTATGTTGAGCACTTCCTTGACTCAGGTTCCATTACTATCTATGCTGGCGTGGAGCCCAAAAACCTACCAACAGTCATTAAGGCTATCCTGGAGCAGCTTTATCAACTTAAGGAAATAATTCCTGAATCTGAACTATCCAAGGCAAAAGAAGCCGCCAAAGGGCGCCTGCTACTACGTATGGAGGATAGCCGTAATGTTGCCGGCTGGATGGGGGGACAGGAAATTCTTACTGGACGCATTCTTAGTGTTGACCAGATAGTAGCCGTTATTGACGCTATTACCATTGAAGACCTAAAACAGCTGGCTCAGGAGCTTATGTTAGGTAGCCAGCTTCGCCTGGCGGTAGTTGGCCCTGTCGCCACTGATGAGCCCTTAGCCGAAATCCTGAAGCTATAAAGTGGTCTAATAGTACGGCAAAAAACAGAATAGCCGTGGTTCTGGCACCACGGCTATTCCAGTCACCATATGGGTGTTAAAGATTAGTACATACCCTCCATACCACCACCCATACCACCACCGGCTGGCATTGGCGGCATCTTTTCCTTCTCCGGGATATCAGTAACCAGTGACTCGGTAACCAAAATCATCGCCGCAATGCTAGCCGCATTTTCTAGGGCAGACCTTACCACCTTGGTCGGGTCAATAATGCCCTTTTCCACCATATCACCGAATTTATCGGCTTCAGCATCATAACCAACCCCGGCTTTGCTCTTCTTGACCGCATCCACTATCACTGAACCGTCTTTACCGGCATTTGTGGCAATCCAGCGGATTGGCTCCTCCACCGCTTTTCTCATGATATTAATTCCAGTGGCTTCATCCCCACTGAGCTTCAGCTTATCCAGGGTTTTAACCGCCGCGAGTAAGGCAATACCACCACCGGGCAAAATACCCTCTTCGACCGCTGCCCGGGTGGCTGACAGGGCATCCTCAACCCGGTGCTTCCTCTCCTTAAGCTCAACCTCGGTAGCCGCTCCCACCTTAATTACCGCCACCCCGCCTACCAACTTGGCCTGTCTTTCCTGGAGCTTCTCCCGGTCAAAGTCAGAGGTAGTCTCCTCTATTTGCGCCTTAATCTGTTTGATTCGGCCCTTGATAGCCTCCTCTGAACCTTTGCCCTCAACAATAGTGGTGTTATCCTTATCGGCGGTTACCCGGCGAGCTCTGCCCAAGTCCTCTGGAGTGACTGAGTCTAACTTGCGTCCACGCTCCTCAGTGATCACCTCACCACCAGTGAGAGTGGCAATATCTTGCAGCATTTCCTTACGCCGGTCGCCAAAACCGGGAGCCTTAATTGCCAGAACATTAATGGTGCCTCTTAACTTATTGACCACCAATGTCGCCAGGGCCTCGCCATCCACATCCTCAGCAACAATAAGCAGGTTCTTTGATGTCTGCAGTATCTTCTCCAGAGCCGGTAGCAGGTCAGATACTGCCGAGATTTTCTTATCGGTGATAAGAATATAGGGGTCATCAATCACCGTTTCCATCCGCTCAGCATTGGTGACGAAATAGGGACTGATATAGCCGCGGTCAAACTGCATCCCCTCCACATAGTCTGTCTCATACTTTATCCCCTTGGACTCCTCAACGGTGATAACCCCGTCTTTGCCCACCTTCTCCATTACTTCGGCAATTAAGTCACCAATCTCCGGGTCCTTGGCCGTAATATTGCCTACCTGGGCAATCTGCTCCCTACCCTTCACTTCGGTAGATACCTTCTTGAGTTCATCAATGATAGCTGTAGTCGCTTTCTCAATACCTCTCTTTAACGCCAGGGCATTGGCGCCAGCGGCTACATTCTTGAAGCCCTCGCTGATAATGGCATGAGCCAGGACAGTGGATGTTGTTGTGCCATCGCCACAGGCATCATTGGTTTTAGACGCCGCTTCCTTAATCATCTGAGCCCCCATATTCTCAAAGGGGTCAGGAAGCTCAATATCCTTAGCAATGGTAACCCCGTCATCAATTACGGTAGGTGGCCCCCATTTCTTGTCGAGCACCACCGGGCGCCCTCTAGGTCCCAAGGTTACCTTGACGACATCAGCTAGGGTATCTATCCCCTTCTTCAGATAACGCCTAGCCTCCTCATCAAATACAATCTGTTTCGCCATTTTTCTCCTCCTTACATACTAACCGGACTTATTATTTAACCCTTCTTAGCCAGAATGTCGCTCTCACGCAAGATTATAACTTCCTCGTCATCAATCTTAATTTCAGTGCCGCCATATTTAGCATAGAGCACTATATCCCCCACCTTAACATCCATAGCTATCCGTTTTCCATCCTCTGATAACCGGCCGGGGCCAACAGCAATAATCTTGCCCTCCTGGGGCTTCTCCTTGACGGTATCAGGCAGAACAATCCCCCCTTTGGTCACCTCCTCCCTCTCAATGGGCTTAACGACCAAACGGTCAGCCAGTGGTTTAAGTTTGACCACCATTTTTAGTCCTCCTTTCTTCAATTCTCCATCACCGATTCAATTTGTTAGCACTCTCAGGGTGAGAGTGCTAACTTTTATATAATAACGCAAACAGACCGGTCTCGCAACTCAGTAAGTAGCAATTTATGGCAACTGTTGATAATTGAGAGACATTTTGAGCCTTATATATACCCATTATTCTCTATAAATCGCTCTTTTTAATCCCTAATCTCCATTATATAGTGTTCCCCCCTTGAGATTAATTACCAATCCTATCCCTTTAGTCCTTTACTTGTTGACAGTTTACACTAAATCGTGTAAAATTCAGTTATGAGTAATCAATACAGAGCGAACCGGCCACAATGGGATGGCGAGCATATCCATGCCCTAAGAGGTCACCTAGGTCTAACCCAGCGTGAGATGGCGGACAGACTGGGCACGCGCCAGCAGACGATAAGTGAATGGGAAAGAGGGATGTATAAACCGCGTGGTGCCTCAGTTACCCTGCTATCCATTATTGCGGAACGAGCCAGCTTTGAATATCAGGCAACTCCCTCAAAAAAACCTGAAAGACCTTGACCGGGTATTACCAGATACCTGGTTGGAGGAAGGCATTGATTAACATGGAAGTTTATAAGGGGGATATTACTCAGCTTGAGCTTGATGCCTTGGTAAATGCGGCCAATAACCGATTGTGGATGGGTGGTGGGGTAGCTGGTGCTCTGAAGAGAGCCGGTGGTAAGGAAATAGAGGCTGAGGCTGTGAAAAAGGGTCCTGTTCCTATCGGGGAGGCAGTGGTTACCGGAGCCGGTAGGCTAAAGGCAAAGTATGTCATACATGCCGCGGTGATGGGGCAAGACCTGCAAACCGATGCTGAGAAGATAAGGCAGGCAACAAGGAATAGCTTACTTAGAGCTGATGAGCTTGGCGTAAGGAGTATTGCCTTCCCAGCTCTGGGCACTGGCGTTGGTGGCTTTCCTCTGGATGAGTGTGCTCGGATAATGATTGGCGAAGTGTACCAGCACTCAACTAAGAAAACGGGGCTGGAAAGGGTAGTCTTTGCCCTATTTGACCAGCTCGCCTACCGAGCATTTAAGCAAGAGCTTGATACCCAGCTAAAAAGCGACTAATCAAGTAAGAAAATTAAAATAACATAAGGTGGTTTAGTCAAGGTAAACCGCTTTTAATAAAGGCTACTTATACACGATAGCGTGTTAAGTAAAGGAGAGTTGAAGAGAGGCGAAGCCTCTCTTACATAACTGATTCCCCCTCCCTTTATAAGGGAGGGGGATAAAGGGGGAGGGTTGCTAAATAAATATCTAAAAGGGGCGAGGCTAACAAATAATCTCCCAGAGAGACAGATTATTAAAATCTGGCAGCACCAGTTACTTGATAGAACTGAGGTAACCACTGAAGATGGTGAGCTAATAAAAATTATCTATCCGGGAAGGATTAATGATGACCGCGGTGCTGATTTTCGGGATGCGGTTATTGCCGCCAGGGGAGGGTTAATACACGGGGACATTGAAGTTCATGTTAAATCTAGTGGTTGGCAGGCTCACCGACACCACCAGGACCCAGCTTATAATCGGGTAATCCTGCATGTGGTGATGTGGCACGATACTGGGACAACTACCAACCTCCAGAATGGAAAGAGTGTCCCTATTTTGGCAATACACAAATATATAAGCTCAACTAGCCAGTCGTCCAATTTGGCATATCCCCCAACCACTTTAACTATGCCCTGCCGTAAAGCCATAGAACACTTGACCGCTGGTGTTATCGCCGAGTTTCTGGATACTACTGGGGAGGAGCGGTTTTTAGCCAAGGCTGGCCGGTTGCAGGTTGATTTAGCTCAAATGGGAGCCAGCCAGTGCCTCTACCAGGGGATAATGGGCGCTCTTGGTTACTCCAGGAATAAGCTCCCCTTTCGAGAATTAGCCCGCCGCTTGCCACTTCGGACTTTAGAGTCTATGGCTCAAGGAAAAATATCGGAGGCAGAATGCCTTGCCCGGCAACAGGCACTACTATTGGGCACGGCGGGACTACTTCCGTCACAGCGCCAAAGTTGGCGCCAGGGAAATAAAGATGATACATGGATAGAACGATTGGAGAAGCTGTGGGCTTCCGGCCACCAGACCGGGGCAATGTCCGAGGATGATTGGCATCTGTTTAAGGTAAGACCAAACAACTTCCCCCCTCGCCGGATGGCAGCTATAAGTTATCTCGTACTCCGCTATCGGGAAAGAGGGATATTTGAAGAGGTAGTTAATCTGATAAAGGAGGTGCCCCTTAACCAAGGTTACCATCGATTAGAACAAGGGTTAGTGGTTACCACCAATGGTTATTGGGCCAACCGCTTTGATTTTGGCTTAGGCAGGATAAATAACTCAACCCTTCTAGGTAGCCGACGAGCCGCTGATATTGTCGTCAATATCAGCCTGCCCTTTACCTTTGCTTGGGGCAAAATTACCTCCCAGCCGGACTTAGCCAGCAAAGCCCTTAACCTCTATTGTAGCCACCCTAGGCTAGTGGTAAACAGTATAGAAAGACATATGAGTAAACAGCTGGGGCTAAACGGCAACCTGGTCAACTCAGCCCGGCGGCAGCAAGGGCTAATCCATATCTATGGTACTCTATGCACTCAAGGCCGGTGTAACTGCTGTCCTATAGCTAGGTCTAGCTAGAGGTTTCTGTCTGACCTACCACAGTTATGACTACATTTCCCTTTTTGTGCCCTTTGTCGACATACCTGTGTGCCTCGGCAATTTGTTCCAACGGATAGCTTCTATCAATGACCGATTTAATCGTTCCCACCTCAATAAGTTCTTTGAGGAAAATTAGATCTTGGTTGTTTTAGACAATTAAAAAGAATTACGGACTGCATAAGATATTTTCTAGAAGGTTTCTGTGTGCAATGAAAGTTTGAATTTAGGAGTTACTAATCATTAAGAAGAGTTGTAATGAATTAGCTATGGGATGGTGTGAACAAATATTAACCATCCTCCGATGATTATTTCAAAAAGAATCGACGACAGACCACTGATAGCTAACAGGACTTTAAAGTTAGGTTTTACAAGTTTTATCCCATTAAGGAAGCCACCGAAAATGCCGGCAACAATTCCTAACCATCCAATAATTTGGGGTACAACTCCATAGGTAACTAACCCGATTGAAAAGGCTAAAAACCCTAAGATTGAAGCTAGATATTATCCTGACTACTGGATAACCTTGAGGATGGACATACCCATCCCATTCATCTCTTAACCTATCATATCCGTCTTCCTCATTCCATCCCTCCTCTCTCAGGCTATGTTCAATCTTTACAAGCACATCTTTCTCGTCTATGGAGAGTATTTCATAGCAAGCTGCTATTTGCTGGCGAATTCGCCTCTCCAATGAGCTTCGGTTTACCTGCGAATGGTTCTGCATTGTGGCCGCCCTCTCCCTCCCCGCCACATACGGTGCCACATAGGGAACGGAAAGGGAATCAGTGCAACGGTTCACATCAGGGTATTGACAAACGGATATGGTGGAGCTATACTCAATCTCCAAGATATGGAATAACCTTTAAATAGCACAAGGTTTTAGGAGAGGTGGGGATAAAAAAGGCACTGGAACCGCTGGAACATAGTGGTGACTGGTACCTTTGTATTTATCAATCTAGAAATAACTCAAGAGGAGGTGAAGCTTCAAAACTGAAAGGCACTATGCAAGATAAAAGATTCATTTAACTTGAAAGGAGGGAATTATGCCAACCTATATAGTCCTCAATAACTGGACTGATCGGGGTATCCGTAATGTTAAAGATTCGCCTAAACGTTTTGATGCTACCAAGAAAGCCATAGAAGCTGCTGGGGGCAAAGTCCTTGGTTACTACCTCACGATGGGTAGATATGACTCGGTCCTAATTGTCGAGGGCCCAAGCGACGAGGTGGCGGCGACACTGGCCTTGAGTGCGGGAAGCCAGGGTAATGTCCGCACCGAGACTCTGAAAGCCTTCCCTGAAGGCGAGTACCGCGGTATCATTGCCAAAATCCCTTGACTTCCTCATGCTTGATAACAATCGGGGGTCTTCAAAGGCCCCCTTCTTCTTAATATTCAACCCATACATCTGCAATGTATAACAGCACACTCAGGTATCGTCAGTCTCCAGAGCACGGCTAATCCCCAGGGGCGCCAGGACGAGAAACGGGGCTTGCCTATCATCTCCCGAGTGCCAAACTACTCGTGACTCAGGCGTGTGCAGGTATCGAATTCAACGGGGCCACCAGGCGAGAAACGGGGCCTGTTAATGATTGAAAAGGTGCTACTCCCCCGTCCTCTGCCTCCCCAGGGGACCCAAGTCGCTGGAAACCCTATCCGGAGGCCGAAAACCTGAGATCACGGGGGGCGTCGGCGCTCTCAGCCGCTCAGGCCCAGTTTTTTCCGGACTGTATCTGGGTTGTTTCGGGGATGAATAGGGGGTTTATCCGCCGTCCAGCGGGCGCCGCACGCCACCGCGGGGCCCAGACGGCAAGGGGGGGAACGGGCAGAAAAGATAGGAGACGAGAAATTTTGTGGGCGATTATTCAAACGGGGATGAATTAACTACGAACTTGCTAACCAAGTCTACTGTCTCGACTACATTTAGTCTCTGGAAGAGGAAAGAAAAACGATTTTCAAGCGTCCCCCTTATCCCTCTAAGATTTTCTTTAGGGAGACTCCATATTTCCTTCTTGAAATCACCAAATCCCCTCTTTCGGATTTTGTACAAGAATTGCTCCTCGGTCTCCCCTTGCTGTCTCTCACTGATGTAATTACCCAAAAGATGTCTATAGATCTCATTCAACAGCTCTTTGGGAAAATATGGGCTGTCATAGATGAGGTTTTGAAATCCTGTAGCCAGATGCACTTCTGCTGTGCCAACTTGTGGGAACAGACCGAATGCCTCGTCAGGAAGAGTGGAGGCACCGTGCTGCACAGCACCAGTCATACTATATTCCTTCCGCGCCACTTCGGATAGTTCTCCCAGAGTTTTGAAATCAAGTTCAACCCTTGCAATTGACCCATCAGGCAAAGCTACTCCCCCATGTGTTGTCCCGGTTTGCACGCTGATTTTCGAGATTCCCTTGACATCTGGGCCTAGCTGGCTGAGATACCCTGCCATAAAGGTTCTGAGATCCTCCACCGTGCTATTTCTCTTGCCTACTTCTCCAATCTCACCACCGACAGAAATGGTGGTTCCTTCAGGCGCAATGTTTCTTATGAATTTGGTCATATCCGCAGTGACCAAGCAATTCTTTTCCTGCTGTTCATCAAGGCTCTGCTTTTCTAATTCCACAAGGGTAGAGGCATCTATATCAATGTTCAGAAATCCAGCACTTACTGACTCACGGATCAGCTCCTTGATTGCATTCAGTTCCTTTTCCGGTTCCGAAAAATATTGGGTTCTCTTGACCTGAAAGTGGTCTCCCTGAATAAAAACGGGACCCTTAAATCCCTCCCTAAGTGCCGCCGCCAGTATAGAGGTTGCATACTCAGCCGGCCTTTGTCTTGTATAGCCTACCTCAGAGCGAGCAATCTCGAAGATAAAAGCACCAACTCTATTTTTCAGAGCAGCCCTAAAGACAGCCCTTGCCACCTGATAAGTGATCCCACGGATATTTATAGCGGGGACTGTTATGCCATGGTAAAGCCCTTTACCGGCTGCTTCATAGAGGCCTTGAATGCTTGCTGGAAAAATTCCCAGGTTAGAAGCTAATTCCCGAATTACTTGCTGACATCTTTCCTTGACTTGGTTGTCGGCGCCAAAGACAGCCTTCTCCACCAGACCGTCAATTTTGTCAGATGGGATAGACGCGCCCTTCCCCAGCTCAAGGCTTTCACGCCCTAGCAGCTCCTCGGATATCAGTTCATCTTTGTCTTGGTTAGAACTTTTGCGCATCTTATCCCTCGGTGCTATGTGTTTAGAATAGTCCGGCGTCCGTTATATCTTTCAATATCATACTGTGTCTCAACATTCACTAGATTCGGCCTGCCGATTACCTCTTTAATCGGGCAGAAGGTAATCCGGCCATTTTTGTAGCATACCATATTCCCAAAGCCTTTCCTTACTACTAGGTCAACAGCAGCAATGCCAAAATATCGCCCCATTCTTCTATCATAAGCGCATGGTGCGCCACCGCGCTGCAGATGGCTCAGAGCTACACTTCGTGTCTCTAGCTTTGTCCCATTGGAAATTTCTCCAGCCAAGAATTCGCTGATTCCACCAAGGGCTTTATGACCGAAGCCATCTATGCCATGTTCTTTTACAAACTCGGTGCCCCCTGTTGGCTTTGCTCCCTCTGCCACCACGATAATTTCATACCTGTCCCCGGCTCTCTTTCCCTCCAGAACCAGCTCATTCAGCTTTTCAATCGAAAAATCATGCTCCGGAATCAGGATGATAAAGGCTCCGCTGGATTCTCCTCCTTCCAGGGCCAGCCAGCCAGCATGCCTCCCCATTGTTTCCACCACAAATATTCTCTTGTGAGACCCGGCTGTAGTTCTCAGTCTATCGATCTCTTCCGTAATTACATTCAAAGCTGTCTCAAATCCCAACGCATAATCAGTTCCGGGAAGGTCCTTGTCAATTGTTTTGGGAATGCCGATAACGTTTACTCCCTCTTGGGCTAGTTTGCTAGCGACCCCCAGGGTATCATCTCCACCGATAGCTATTATCACCTCCAAGCCAAGCCTTTCAATATTATTCAATACTGTTTTCGACTGGTCGTTTTTAGGATTATAGGGATTTGTCCGTGAAGTTCCCAGGAAGGTCCCACCGTATCTATCCCAGGTCCTGACTATCTCCTGATTCAGGGGGATGACATATCCCGGAATATCCAGGCTGGCTGGCTCAACATTTATCAGTCCTTTCCACCCATCCCGGATTCCTAAGACCTCGTACTGAGTGCCTCTTTCCCACTCAAGCCGCTCGTCCAGTGCCGTTTTGACCACCCATTTAAGGGCCGGATTCAGTCCAGCACAGTCTCCACCGCCGGTAAGAATGCCTATCCTACTTTTTTTCATGGTATTCACTAAATTGTAAAGTAGCGATATGTCCTCCGGGTGAGTGTCAACGCCACTTCCCCTTCCAGACTTATGGTTCGCCCCAAGACCTTCTCCATATTCTCTTTCATTCTGACTCCCTACATTTTGCACTTTGAAACCACGGCAGTTGCTGTAATTCCACACCCTCATTGTCGCTCAAGAGAAGGCTGGTGTCAAGTTGAATCTTAGGGTTGATAAGGGGGTTGATTCTTGCTTAGAGGGCAGTTTTAGCTAGAAGAGTTGGGAGCAGACTACCGAGGAGAACCTTCTCTTGACGTATCTTTGCGCACTTGGTTAAACTAGCTCATATACCCTGTAGCAGTATCCCGTCACAATGGATGAGTGCCAAGGCGATTGAGCTACTTCAGATAGATTGGTGACACAATGATATGTGTGCTATGATTCGTGCAGAAGCGACTAACGTTGATGTTTAGATGGTTTAGACATTTTTACCCTTTTCATTTAACATTTGGTATACCCGCAGCTGGGGCAGACGAAGCAGCCCTCCTGATAGACGAGGAGGTTGCCGCAGTCGGGGCACTGCCCGGCGAGGTTTTTGGCTAAGCCATAATCCTCCAGCTTGGGCGGGTTTTCATCACCATTTATGTGTTTTTCCAGCACGCTGGCGATGGCATCGGCGCAGGAGAGCACTGACTTGCCATCCTCCCAGGCGATAGATGGGCAGCGGATGCCGCGGAGCTGTCTTACCACTGAGGTGGCATCTACCCCCGACCTTAATGCTAAAGAGATGAGTCGGCAGGTGGCTTCAAGTTGGGCTGAAGCGCAGCCGCCAGCTTTGCCCAGACTGGAGAAGACCTCACATATGCCCTGTTCATCGGAATTCATGGTTACATAAAGGTAGCCACAACCGGTGGTTACCCTTTCCGTAATACCTGAGGTTACCTTTGCCCTCTTCCTCGGGGTAAGCCCAACCCCTTCCGCTTTCTCTTCCTTGCCGGTTGTCAGCACCTGTGCCTCACGGCTTCTGTCCCGATAGATGGTTATTCCCTTTAAGCCCTCATTGTAGGCGAGCATATATACCTTAGCTATGTCCTCCCTGGTAGCCTCTTGGGGAAAGTTTACTGTTTTTGATACCGCATTATCAGTTGACTTCTGAAAGGCGGCCTGCATTCTGACATGCCATTCGGGCGGTATTTCATGGGCGGTAACAAATAACCGTTTGATTCTATCGGGGACTCCGTCCACATCGTGGAGTTTAACCCCACTGGCTAGTTGTTGCATAAGCTCCTCGGAGTAGAAACCTTCATCCTTGGCTACTGCCTCAAAATCTGGATTTACCTCTATTAGCTGGTCACCATCCAGGATATTTCTTATGTAGCTCAGGGCAAAAAGGGGCTCAATGCCACCAGAGCCGCCAGCTATTATGCTCAGGGTACCGGTGGGAGCGATTGTAGTGCATGATGCATTTCTTAATCTAGGACCAGAGACATCATAGATGCTGCCCTCGAAGGTGGGGAAAACACCACGCTCCTTGGCTAATTCTACCGAGGCTTCGTATGCCTTCTCATTTATAAAGTGCATAATGTCAGAGGCAACTTGCAGGGCTTCCGCTGAATCATAGGGGATTCCTAACCTGATTAGCATATCGGCAAATCCCATCACCCCTAACCCTATTTTTCTAGTCTTCTTGGTCATCTCTTCTATCTGGGGTAGCGGGAATTTATTGACATCAATGACATTGTCTAGGAACCTGACGGCAACCTCTACTGTCTTGGCTAGCTTGGGATAATCAACCTCGGTGGTTCCATTTCCGGTTTGTAGCATCCTGGTCAGATTAATCGAGCCCAGATTGCACGATTCATAGGGAAGTAGGGGTTGCTCACCACAGGGGTTAGTGCTTTCAATTTTGCCCAGTTGGGGGGTGGGGTTATCTTGATTTATTCGGTCAATAAAGACAATGCCCGGGTCCCCCGTCTTCCACGCCATATCTACTATCTTGTTGAATACCTCTTTAGCGTTGAGCTTAGACGACACCTCCTTGGTGTGTGGATTTATTAGATTATAGTCGGTGTCAGCCTTGACCGCTTCCATAAATTCACTGGTTACCGCTACCGAGATATTAAAATTAGTCAGGACAGTAGGGTCATCCTTAGCCGTTATGAACTTCATAATGTCGGGGTGGTTAACATTGAGGATGCCCATATTGGCTCCCCGACGTGTTCCCCCCTGTTTAATAACATCAGTGGCAATATCAAAGGCCCGGATAAAGGAGACCGGTCCGCTGGCTACCCCCCCGGTAGAGCCGACCCTATCCTTTTCTGGTCTTAGTCTGGAGAAGGAAAACCCAGTCCCACCGCCACTTTTGTGGATGAGGGCGGTATGTTTTACGGCATCAAATATGGACTCCATCGAGTCGTCAACGGGAAGGACAAAGCAGGCTGACAGTTGACCCAGTTCCCTTCCGGCATTCATCAGGGTAGGCGAGTTAGGCAGAAACTCAAGGCTTGTCATCAATTGGTAGAATTCTTCTTCTCTGGTCTTGACATCTGCCTTAGGGTTATAGATGAGCTCGGCAGAGGCAATTGTTTGGGCCACACGGCAGAACATCTCCTCCGGTGTCTCAATGACTTGCCCCTGTTTATCTTTTTTCAGATACCTCCTCTCCAGAACACGAAGGGCATTTTCGGTAAGGTTAATGCCAGGAGTACGCTGGGCTACCTCTGTCTTGACTGTGGTAATTGGTTCCATTGTTGGTTCAGCCTCCTCTTGCTTAGTTGGCTCTCCCGCCAGGATTTCTCTCACCATAGCGTGGATTTCAGAATTGGTCGGTAGTCGTTTCGGTTGACGGGACTTAGGTACCAGGTGTTCCATTCCGGGCAAGGTTTGCGGTTGTTCCAGGCGTTCAATCACCCGAGTGGTGAGCCACTCTATCTTGTCTCTGTCACGCAAGCCCATTGACTCAGCATCGCTAAAGATAGCCCGGGCAACCTGGGTGCGATTGATTGGCGTTAAATGTTTCTTCTTTGATTGGTTAGCTGTGCTCATTTCCGACTCCCGGTTAGTGCTTGTCAACTTTATGCCTTCGGCTCCTTTTCGGGCCTCGTCTACGACTCCTGGCTAGTTCCCCTAATTTATCATCGGGGAGTAGAGGTAGCTGGCTGGTGGGTAGAGACGCACTGACTTCACTACTGACCAGGGTATCTACCTCCTGTTTTAGTGCCGTGATATCAGTAAACTCACGGTAGACGCTGGCAAAGCGAATATAGGCAATATAGTCCAGGTTCTTTAAGCCCGCCATTACCATATCACCAATGATAGCACTTGGTACCTCTGACCTACCCAGGCGGTAAAGCTCAGCCTCTATATCGTCGGCAAGTTTTTCCACAACGCCGATGGGCAGCGGTCGTTTTTCACATGCTTTACGAATACCGGTTAGCAGTTTGTCTCGACTAAATTCCTCTCGCCGCTCGTCTTTCTTAATCACAAAGAGGCTTGTTGGTTGTAGTCGTTCGTAGGTAGTGAAACGCGAGCCGCAGCTTAAGCATTGACGCCGACGGCGTATGCCCTCGTTTACTTCACGGGAATCTATAACCTTGGAGTCATGGTAGCCACAATAGGGACAATTCATGGAAACCTTCCACTATATTGCGTAACAAAGAAAGAATACCACAATATGTAGTGTTTGTCAAGCCCTTTTATGGCTAATTTAGCTAAAGCTAGGGCAAACAAAAAGGCTGTAGGTCCCATAAAGCACCTACAGCCTTTACGCTGGTCTCAGGTCCTTTGCCCAACTAATTATGCCCAACTAATTAATTCCCCCGGAGCTAACTAACGAGTCGGAGTGTGTAAGGGTGTTTTAATAATTTTATCAGAGGCAGTTAGTGCCTGGCGCCGATGGCTAAATAGCGGACGGCGCAGGAAGGAGGGAACATCTAGTTCATCTTCACTCTTTATGCCCTTGAGTATTTGGGTAAGCTCCTCATCCTGGCTAACCCCGGATAGTCCCATCTTGGAAGTAAATCCAGTAGCGATTAGGGTAATCCTTAGCTCTTTATCCATGGTAGGGTCATGAGCCACTCCGAAGATGATGTTGGCTTCATTGTCAACCGCTTGTCTGACGACCTCAGCCGCTTCATTGACTTCAAATAGGGTGAGGCTATTACCACCCACGACATTGAAGAGCACCCCCTTAGACCCATCAATGGAAACATCTAGTAGGGGACTGTCTAGAGCCTCCTTAGCGGCATCTACCGCCCGATTTTGACCTGACCCTCTGCCTACGGACATCCACGCCGGGCCGGCATCCCTCATCACCGCCTTGACATCAGCAAAGTCAAGGTTAATCAGCCCGGGGACGGTGATAACTTCAGCGATAGCCTGAACACCATGGCGTAGCACATCGTCAGCCAGTTTAAAGGCATTATCCACCCCTGTCTTCTGGTCACAGAGGTCGAGCAGGCGGTCGTTAGGGATGATAATCAGGGTATCAACCTTGCCCAACAGCCGAACAATGCCATCGTCGGCTATTTGACAGCGGTGAGTGCCTTCAAAGCTAAATGGTTTGGTGACTACGGCAATGGTTAGGGCTCCGCTTTGCTTGGCTATTTCGGCGATAATCGGAGCCGCGCCAGTGCCGGTGCCGCCACCCATACCACCGGTGATAAACACCATATCAGCCCCGGCTACGAGTTCTTGAAGTTCCTCACGACTTTCCTCGGCTGCTTTCCCACCTTGGGCATGGTCGCCACCAACACCCAGTCCCTTGGTTAGTTTCTCCCCAATCTGGATGCGGGTTGGGGCTTCAGTGATGCTTAGGGCTTGGGCATCGGTATTCATGGCGATGAACTCTACGCCTTGAATTTCCTCTCGAACCATACGGGTAACCGCGTTGCAGCCACCACCACCTAAGCCGATAACCTTAATCTTGGCTGGGTTAGGGACAAAACTTGTTTTTGCCATCTCCTCCTCCTTTCTTTACCACTTTATTGGTTAATTTTTTGTTCCTTAGCGGAACAGGTTCTTGATTCGCGAGATGAAGTGCCTAAGACCGAATCGGCGAGATTTCCAGGTCTTCATACCTTTGTTCTTGGCTCCCCAGAGCAGGAGACCGACACTGGTGGCATACGCCGGGTCACGAAGGGTATCGGCAATACCATAGATATTGGTGGGTACACCTACTCTCACCGGAAGTCGTAGTATGTCCCGCCCCAGGGCTTCTATGCCGGAAAGGTTAGAGCTACCGCCAGTGAGAACCAGTCCACCGGGGACTAATGTTTCGTATTCAGAGTGTGGCATCTCCAGCAAGATAAGCCTTATGATTTCTTCCACTCGAGCCCGGACAATGTCACACAGGTCTTGGTAGGAGACACCATGCCCGTCTTCTGATATTGTACTGGTGGTTTCTACCTTGCTCTCATAAACTGGCATAGCGCTACCATACCTTTTCTTCATTTCCTCGGCGACATCAAATGGTAGCCCCAGACCAATAGCAATATCCCTGGTGAGTTGATAACCGGCTACCGGTAGAATAGCCGTATGCCAGATGCTTCCGTCCTTGAAGATGGCGATATCGGTGGTGCCACCACCGATGTCGGCCAGTATAATACCTACCTGTTTCTCATCTTCAGTTAATACTGCCTCACTACTGGCTAGGGGTTCAAGGATAAGGTCCTCGATATCTATGCCGACGCCACGAATACACTTGATTAAATTTTGGACAGAAGTTACGGCTGCCGTAATGATATGTGTCTCCACATCTAGTCTGAAGCCATGCATTCCTACCGGATTTTTGATACCCGCCTGACCGTCAACGGCGTAACCACGCGGTATGATATGGATCAGCTTTCTATCATTAGGAACTTTAATACTGCGGGCACTTTGTAGCACACGTTTCAGGTCATCACGGCGTACCAGCCGGTCATTGCGAGTAATGGCGACTACTCCCCGATTATTCATCGAGGTGACATGTCTGCCGGTCACACCGACATAGGCTGAGTCTATTTTATAGTTGCTGGCTTGCTCAGCTTTCCTCACCGACTCGCGGATTGTTTCTCTGGCTTCGTTGATGTTGACCACTAAACCTTTGTGCAAGCCCCTAGATGGGGCAACGCCTACCCCGACAACTCGGAGATTACCCCCTTCGCTTATATCGGCTATGGTGGTGCATATTTTAGTGGTACCAACATCAATAGACGTTACTGTAGTCCGCTTTGCCATCTTCTCCCTCCTTTTGATTAGATTTTGACACCCTTTGGGTTGGGCTAGTTTTCACATTTTCCAGACCTCCTCTTTTATAGCCTAGAAATCTTAATTAACCTGGAGTGTGGAAAAAGTCATTCGGAGCTTTTCCAGTAGAGCTGGTCTCCTCCACCCCCCAGCTTTAACATCCATCGCCAAACACAATTTTTCAGCCGTCTGGTAGTACTTGTCCTGAGTAGTAATGCGCTCAGCCGCCCTCAATTTGGCACTACGACTGCGTGGATTAAGTTTAACCTCGGTGGTGGAGGGGATAATAACTTTCTTGTTGACTACCCTCAGGCGGGCGGTATGCCCACAGATGCAGACCGGTGTCTTTGGGGGACAAATACAGCCCTTCGATTCTTGTTGCATAAGCTGTTTCACGGTACGGTCTTCTAGGGAGTGATAGCTAATGACAGCTAATCTGCCTTCAAAACCGAGGAGATTAATCGCTTGTTCTAGAGCTGATTCCAGGTGCTTAAGTTCCTGATTAACCGCTATTCGCAGTGCCTGGAAGGTTCTGGTGGCGGGGTGAATCCGGCCCCTTCTACCCCCGGTAGCCTGCTCTATAACTCGGGACAGGTGAAGGGTAGTCATTATCGGGCGTTCCGGTATAATGTGATGGGCTATTTGACGGCTGTAACCTTCCTCACCATATGTTTTTATCAGGTGGGCTAGTTCGTTCTCCGAAAAAGTGTTAATGATATCGGCGGCGGTAACCTCCTGGCTGGGACTGAGGCGCATGTCTAAAGGGGCATCATGCTGAAAGCTAAAACCACGTCCATCGCTACCAAGCTGAAGGGAGGATAGTCCCAGGTCAAAGAGGATACCATGCACCGGAAGAAAGTCGTGTTTAAGGCAGATAGCCTGTAGATTAACGAAGTTTTCATTAATGAGAAGGGTTGAATCTCCATAGGCTTCCAGCCTTGCTCGAGCTATTTTTATAGCTTCAGGGTCGGCGTCAATACCTAATAATTGACCACCAGGTGAACTCTTCTCTAAGATGGCAGCGGCATGCCCCCCCGCTCCAAGGGTACAATCAATATAGCGGCCACCGGGCTGAACAGCGAGTGCCTCAATAGTCTCGTTGAGCAGAACTGGAATATGGGTAGCTGCTGACATCATTAGACTCATTGGCGCCTTTCCAAGCTTTCTATAATTTGCCAGGCTTGCTCTTGGCTAACCGCTTTCTCGTCTTCCCAGTGTACCGTGTTCCAAAGTTCAAAATAAGTATTAGCTCCAGCTACAATTACCTCATCCACAATTTCAGCGTGCTCCCGCAAGGGAGCCGGCAGGGCTATCCGGCCTTGCCCATCAATATTGGTGCTGAAGGCAGTGGCAAAGAGAGCCCGATTAAGCTTTCGCAGTTTACTTGGGGTTACTGAGCCGGTAGTAAGTGTGGTCGCCAGTTTTGCCCATTCCGTTACTGGGTAGGCGATGATGCATTTCTCTATCCCCGGCGTTAGTACCAGTCTCCCTCTCAGTTCCTTTCTGAACTTGGGCGGGATAGGCACTCTACCCTTCTGGTCAAGCTTATACTCAAATTCGCCAAAGAACATTTCTAACCTTCAGTCACTCTCACTATTTACCACATTTCACCACTATCTACCATTCTATAACACAACCCCCCCTGTTTGTCAATACCCTGTGGTTAATTTTTTAAAATTCCCTGATTTTGCTATACGCTTTATCTATGGTAAAATAGAATCTGCTTTGAGAGGGTTGTATTATGCTTAACTTTGGCATACTGACTATTAGTGATAAGGGATGGCGTGGACAGCGCGCCGACGAAAGCGGCAAGACAATTAGGGATAAGTTATCTCATCTTGATAGTCGTGTCATTAAATATGAAGTCGTCCCTGATGAGGTGGATATTATTGCCAGTAAGCTTACTGAGTGGGCCGATGAGGGTAGCATGGATATTATTCTAACTACTGGTGGTACGGGACTCAGCCCACGCGATGTTACCCCGGAAGCGACCCTTTCCATAGTGGATAAGGTTGCACCTGGCTTCGCTGAGGCGATGAGGGCAGAAACTTTTAATACAACACCGTTTGCCATTCTGAGTCGAGCCGTGTCTGGTGTTAGGGGGAGGTGCCTCATTATCAACCTCCCGGGTAACCCTAAGGCAGTTCGGGAGTGCCTTGAGGTGGTATTACCGGTCATCCCTCACGCGGTGGAGATTATTAAGGGAGAGGTTACTGAGCACACAGCTCCGGAGAGATTGGTTTGATGCATATTGATATTTTGACCCTGTTTCCCCAGATGTTTGATAGCCCATTTAGCGCCAGCATTTTCAAGCGGGCTATTGAGCGTAAGCTGGTTAGTGTTCGCCGGCATAATATCCGGGACTACTCTCATGATAAACACCACACCGTTGATGATTATGCTTACGGTGGTGGCGCTGGTATGATACTCAAGCCCGAACCTATTTTTGAGGCGGTAGAATCAATAAAATCAAAACAAGGGGCGGCTGACCAGGAGTCTAGCCGTTTGCCAGTTATCCTGCTTACCCCACAGGGTCGCCCCTTTTCCCAGCCGATTGCTTATGAGTTGTCAGGGTATGGTCATCTAATCCTTATCTGTGGTCGCTATGAGGGGGTTGATGAGCGGGTGCGTGAGCATCTGGTTACTGATGAGATTAGTATTGGCGATTATGTGCTTAGCGGTGGTGAGCTGGCGGCTATGGTAGTGGTGGATGCTGTGGTCAGACTATTGCCGGGGGTTCTTGGCTCAGAGGCTTCGGCAATCGATGATTCTTATGCCACCGGGCTACTGGAATATCCCCAGTATACTCGGCCGGCAGTATATCGAGGATGGTCAGTGCCTGAGGTTTTACTTTCGGGCAATCATGCTCAAATCGCTAAGTGGCGCCGTGAGCAGGCAATTCGGCGTACTTTGGAGCGCCGTCCTGAACTGTTAGATAAGGCTAACTTAAGTTGAGAGGAAAGGCAGTTAGTTGACAGATAAAAACAATCTTAGTTGATGTAAGGAGTTTAACCGAATGAATATCGCTGAACTAGTTGAAGTCAAACCAAATCCTAATATTCCGTCTCTTGCCCCCGGTGATAGCGTGAAGGTCAGTATTAAGGTTGTGGAGGGGGACAAGGAGCGCACCCAGGTCTTCCAGGGAGTAATAATTAAGGTCCGGCGGGGTGGAATTGGGGCTAGCTTTACCGTGAGGCGGGTTGCCTATGGCGTAGGTGTAGAGCGCACCTTCCCCTTATATTCACCCCTGGTGGAGAAGGTGGAGGTAATGCGCCATGGAAGGGTACGCCGGGCTAAGCTCTATTACCTACGTGGGCTCAGTGCCAAGGCGTCTCGTATCAAGGAAAAACGGGTGGGCAAGGTTAAAAAAGTAAAGTAAACTCGCTGACCTGTTTAAGACAGATGCTAATGGTCTCCTTCTCGCTGTAAAGTTACCTTGGTGGAGTGTAGGATGGGATATGCCGAGGTTAGTGTTAATTCACCAATAGCCCAGCGCCGGACCTTCAGCTATGCCATACCCTCCGCTTTAAGTATTGATGTCGGGCAGGCGGTGTGGGTTCCCTTCGGGGATAAGCTCCTTCAGGGCATTGTTTTGGAGTTGAGTGATTATCCCTCTGTGGAAGAAACTAAGGAAATAGCTGGTGTTATTGATCCCCACCCAGTATTGTCCCCAGCCCAGGTAAGGTTAGCTCGCTGGGTAAGCGAGCACTATCTATCCCCCCTCTTTGATGCGGTGGCTCTGATGCTCCCGCCAGGATTTGAGCGGAAGGTGGTTACTTTTATCCATAGTGCCTCCACCCTACGTGAACAAGAAATGCCTTCTCTTACCCGGGGGCAGAGAGATGTCCTGGAGTTAGTTTGGCAACGGGGGAAAGTCAGCCTTAGAGAGATGGAGAAGGCACTAGGCAAGAAAAAGGTGCCGCCTATCGTCTCACAACTGGTAAGGCTGGGTCTGGCCGTTAGAAGTTATGAGCTTGAGCCGGTTAAGATAAAGCCGAAGCAAGAGCTTTACCTCAGACTGGCAGTTAAGGCTGGCGAAGCCCGGCAGGCGGTGGTGCGGCTGCATGAGAAAAGGGCTATCAAGCAGGCCGCTCTTCTCGACTTCCTGGCTCAGCAGTCCGAACCAATATCCTGGGCAGAAGCCAGGCAGAGGGTGAATAGTGATAAGGCAGTGGCTGAGGCTCTGGTCAGTAAGGGTTTAGTCGAATTTCAGCGCATTGAAGTAAAACGCGACCCACTTTCCTACCAAAGTGTGCCCCCGTCTTATCCCTTGACTCTCACCACCACCCAAAGGTCAGCCTTGGAGTCTATCAAATCTAGCCTGCTGAAGGCACCGGGTGATACTTCACCATCTATTTTTCTACTCCATGGGGTTACCGGCAGTGGTAAGACAGAGGTTTATTTGAGGGCTCTGGCTGAGGCGGTAAAACAGGGTAAGCGGGGTATTGCTTTGGTTCCAGAGATTGCCCTTACCCCCCAGACTATAGAGCGCTTTGCCGCACGCTTTCCTCATAAGGTAGCCGTCCTGCATAGTAAACTCTCCCTGGGTGAGCAATACGATGAATGGCACCGAATAAGAGACGGAGAATTTGATGTAGTTATCGGTTCCCGGAGTGCTATTTTTGCCCCACAACCAGACCTTGGTCTTATTGTTATTGATGAAGAGCATGAATGGACCTATAAACAGTCTGATAGACCCCACTACCATGCCCGTGATGTCGCCATAAAGCTAGCTGAGCTAACCGGGGCAGTAGTTATACTGGGCAGTGCCACCCCTGATGTAGAGACCTTTTATCACGCCCAGAGGGGAGACTATCACCTGCTTCAGCTTCCGGAGCGAGTTGTTCCCAGTGAGGGCTCGTCCCTGCCCCCGGTTGAGGTAGTGGATTTAAGGGACGAACTCAAAGCCGGGAATAGAAGCCTTTTTAGCCGTTCCCTCTCACAGGCGGTGGCTAAAGCCATTGTTGGCAGGGAGCAGGTGATTCTATTTATCAATCGGAGGGGGACAGCCACCTTTGTTCAATGTCGCAGTTGTGGCTTTGTGCTCCGTTGTAAGCGTTGCGAGGTTGCGCTTACCTATCATTTTGCCGAGGATAGGTTGCTCTGTCACCAGTGCAACTACCAAATTCCGGTTCCCCAGTTTTGCCCCCGCTGCCTTAGTCAACGGATAAAGTTTTTAGGCATCGGCACCCAGAAGTTGGAGCAGGAGGCAAGTCACGCTTTCCCGCAGGCCAGACTGCTGCGTTGGGATAGTGATGTTACCAGACGGAGGTACTCTCACCAGGAAATTTTAGGTAAGTTCCGTGCTCATGAGGCTGATATTCTTATTGGCACACAAATGATTGCCAAGGGACTGGATTTACCTCAGGTTACCCTAGTGGGGGTAGTCAGTGCTGATACCGGCCTGAGCCTACCCGACTTTCGCGCTGGGGAGAGAACCTTTCAGTTGCTGTGTCAGGTGGCGGGGAGGGCGGGGCGCGGCAGTTTAGGGGGGCGAGTTATTATTCAGACCTACTCCCCGGAACACTATGCTATTAAGGCGGCGGCTAAATATGATTATGCTGCTTTCTACAATAAAGAAATAGACTATCGCCGCCAGCTTCATAATCCCCCCTTTAGCCGGCTGGCTTGTCTTACTTATAGCCATACTAACGATGCGGTTTGCCAGCAGGAGGCAGAAAGAATGAAGCGTCGGCTTACCCAGGAAATAGACTCACGGGGAATAGCTGACCTTAGTCTGATTGGGCCAGCCCCAGCTTTTATTCATCGGCTACGGGGCCGGTTTCGCTGGCAGCTCATACTTCGTGGCACCGAACCTTCGGCTCTTCTATCGGAGCTAACTATCCCCCAGGGGTGGGTGGTGGACATTGACCCGGTAGGCCTGTAGAAAGTATAATAACCTTGAGGTTAGATGGCAGTTCTTTCTATTCGTCCTCTTCCTGAGCCTATACTGAGGCAGAAATCAAAACGAGTCAGGATTATTGACGGCTCAATCCAGAAGCTCATCGGTAATATGATTGAGACGATGCATGCTGTTGGTGGGGTAGGATTAGCCGCCCCGCAGGTAGGCACCCCATTGCGAGTGATTGTGCTCGGCATACCTGATGGGGAGGTTGTAACCTTAATTAATCCGAAGGTAGTGCGGAGGAAAGGGGAACGTCTGGTAAGTGAGGGTTGCCTCAGTATCCCCGGCTATTTTGGGGAGATTGAGCGTGCTGAGTCAGTTACCGTTAAGGGACTTAATCCCGAGGGAAAGGAAATACGAATTAGAGCCGATGGACTTCTAGCCCAGGCTATAGAGCACGAAATAGACCACCTGAATGGTGTGCTTTATATTGATCACCTAGACAGTATGGATAAGCTACGCAAGATTGAGCTGGAGGAAACTGAGCTTTAAGAATAGGGCTTCTGGTGATAGAGCTAGTTATCTAGCGTCTTTTATTGCTGGCTCATCTTGGCGGAAGTTAGGGCTAGAGTCTGCTGGCAATGGCTGGTGACAGTTGTCCACTCACCGGTGAAATAAAAAAGGTCATCCAGCTTGTGTTCAGGAAAGGCTTTTACAGCTCCGATGAGGAACTTTTGGTTGATATGGCGCTTACCTTCTCGCACCCGGTAAATCTGACTTACTGATATTTCCATAACCCGGGCTAATTCAGATAGGTTACTATATCTGCCATTGCACAACTCAAAAATCCTGGTCTTTATTATCATCATAATTCCCTCAAGATGCCAGATAGCCATATTATAATCAAAAATATGCCAGTTGTCAAGTAGTTATAGGACTTTTTCCCGATGACTATCTACTACCACAATTAGCCCATTTGGGTGATTTACTGAGACTATGGTGAGAAGATATTATGTACTTGAACAACTTTTGATAGAGGCTTGACATTTGCCAAATGGCGAATTATAATAATAGAAGATGCATGAGAATAACAGGAAAAATCTAGGCACAATACTTAAGCAGCAGAGACTTAGGATAATGCTGACACTACGGGAGCTTACTGAGCTCTCCGGTGTATCTTCATCACACCTGGGTCGCATAGAGAGAGGAGAGCGCTTCCCATCAGCTTCAATCCTGCGGAGAATTGCCAAGCCTTTAGGCTTTGAAGAGGATGAGCTATTTACATTAGCTGGCTACCTCTCCCCCCAGCCGTCTAGCATAGCTGAGGCACATCCAGATTATAGTGGTCGGCAATTAGACCCCTATGTGTCCAAGGTATTGGCGGAAGAGCCAGTTGAAGTGCAGCGTGCTGTCATTGGCATCCTCTCCATGTTGAAGAGCATTGCCCGAGGAAAAGACCAGTAACAACTCCGCTAAGTAACGCCATCTCGGGCACTCGTGAAAAGGTTTACCGAAGCTGGTACTAGGTTACCTTCGTTGGGTAGGGGTGGTCCTATTAACCTTGCTTGTTGGTTCTTCTCAAACTACTCTTAATAAATAGCCTTAACCTGAGAATGTTTACTAACCTCATCCCCTTTACCCCGTTAGGAACTCTAACGGGGTTTTCCCCCCTCTCCTTCTCAAGGAGAGGGGGGAATTGTTATTTAAGAGAGGCGAAGCCTCTCTTTGACTCCTCTTTGGTATTAGCTCTTTCAAAGGGGGGGAATAGGTTGCTAAACGATCTCAACCCAGTCCCCCTTGATAAATTAGCGTCTTTGGGGTATAGTTTAGCTTTAGATGCACTAAGGGATGGACGAAAGTTTGGAGCTACTTATTGAGCCGAGAGCCTCATTATTATTGACCAGGGTAAGCAATTTTCTCACCAGGCAGGGCATAAAGTCGTATCTTGTTGGTGGCTTTGTGCGTGATGTGCTGCTGGGGAGAGATACGGCTGATATTGATATTGCTGTCGCTGGCGATGCGTTGGAGATTGCTCCCAAGGTAGCTACTGCTCTCGGCGGTAAGTATGTTTTGCTGGACAAGATAAATAGGGTGGGCAGGGTGGTTAGTGAGGGGGTGCCCTCAACCAAAGGGTGGTGGGAGCTTGATTTCTCCACATTTAGGGGCAGCATTGAACAGGACTTGGCACAGCGTGATTTCACTATAGATGCCATAGCAATTGACCTTAGCCAGTTAGGCAAGGGTTACACCGACTTCCAGCTCATAGATCCCCTTAATGGCTTAAGTGACCTCCAACGGGGTGTGATTCGGACGGTTTCCGAGACGGCTCTTCAGTCAGACGCCGTCCGCTTACTACGAGCAGTACGTTTGGCGGCCGAGCTTGGTTTTAGTATTGATAGGCAGACCGAGTCTCTAATTCAGCGCTACGGTCACCTTTTAAGCCGAGTAGCTGGTGAGCGGGTAAGGGAAGAACTGCTTCGGCTGCTAGCTGTGCCTCAAGCCGGGCAATTCTTAGCCTACCTTGATGAGCTAAGTTTATTGATGGTAATAATTCCGGAGCTGGCTCAGACAAAGGGTGCGGTGCAGCCCAAGGAGCACTTCTGGGATGTTTTTGACCATTCTATTAAGACAGTGGTTGCCGCTGATTTTCTACTCAGGCGGGGAGGCTGGGAGTATGCTGATAAAGAAGTGTTGGCGGTTACCCCGTGGTCAGCAGTGCTGGCTGAGCACTTTGGCTTAGCGGTTAGCCGGGGTAGCACCAGGGGGTCGTTACTTAAGCTGGCGGCACTTCTTCATGACGTGGCTAAACCCCAGACTAAGACTATTGAAGCTGATGGACGGATGCGTTTCTTGGGGCATGCTAAGGAGGGGGCGGCTATGGCGGTCAATACCCTGGAAAGGCTCAGGTTTAGTGGTAAAGAGGTAAAGCTGGTGGAAGTTATGGTGCAGCATCACCTGAGACCGATGCAGATGAGCAGTAACGGGCTTCCTACCCGCCGGGCTATCTACCGTTACTTTCGCGATACCGGCGAGGCTGGTATTGATATATTATTCCTGAGCCTGGCTGACCATTTAGCCACCAGAGGTCCGCACCTAGACCTGGTTCAGTGGCGGGAGCATGCGCAATTAGTGGAGTATATACTCTCACAGCGTTTTCAAGAAGAGAGTGTAGTTGTTCCACCGAAACTGGTTGATGGACATGACCTAATCAATATCTTTGGTATGAGCCCGGGACCTAAGATCGGCGAACTTTTGGAGGCAGTACGTGAAGCTCAAGCCTCTGGGGAGTTAGCAACCCGGGAGGAGGCTCTAGCCTATATCCGTAGGCAGCTAGTAACTGAGGCGAGGAGATAATAGATATGCCCCGAAGAAACACAGTGGCTCTTATCGTAATATTAGCCCTCTTTGCCTTTGCCATCAGTGCCCTTGTCTTCTCTCTGTTTGGCCGGGAGGCAATGCGGCTGGGGCTTGATTTGCAGGGTGGTATCCATATGGTTTATCAGGCTGACCTGTCTAACGTCGAACCGGGTGAAGAGTCCAATATTATGGATGGTGTAGTAGCAGTTCTCAATAACCGAATCAACCCTCTGGGGGTAACTGAGCCAGTCATCCAGAAACAAGGTCAAGACCGCATTTTGCTTGAACTACCTGGGCTCAGCATCACCGATAAAGAAAAGGAGCGTCTCTCACGGGTGGCACTATTGGAGTTTGGGGAACTGGTAGCTGAGGAGGAAGAGGCGAGGTGGATTAATGAGCTGGGCAGATGGAAACCAGCGACGGCAATAATTGATGGGCGGGAGAAGGAATTAACCAGTGCTTACTTTAAGGAAAATACCTATGTAGACCGGGATAGTCTGGGTAGAATGTTATTAATTTTTGAGTGGGATGAAGAAGGGAGTAAGTTATCTGAAGAAATTACCAGTCGCCTGATAAATCAGCCGTTGGGCATATTTGAGGGCGATAATGCGCTACTTGGTGAGGACGGTATACCCATTGCTCCTGTTGTTCGCGGCACGATTACAGATATTGGTCAGATTAGTGGCTTAAGCTTTAATGAGGCTGATGGATTATCAAAACAATTGAACGCTGGTCGCCTACCGGTGCCTCTTGAGATACTCTATGACCAAACGGTATCCCCAATATTGGGGGCTGGTTTCATTGACATGAGTATCAAGGCCGGCGTGATTGGCGTAATAATAGTGATGCTATTTATGATGATGTACTATCGCCTGCCGGGGGTTCTCGCCAGCCTGGCTTTAATCTTCTACGGGGCATTGGTCTTGGCAATATTTAAGTTGATGCCGGTCACCCTTACCCTGGCCGGGTTAGGTGGCTTTGTCCTATCCATAGGTATGGCCGTAGATGCCAATGTGCTTATCTTTGAGCGGATGAAAGAAGAATTTAGAACCGGACGGACACTGGGGGCGGCCATTGAGACTGGTTTTAATCGAGCCTGGACGGCTATCAAGGATGGCAATGTAACTACTCTTATTGTCTGCATTATTCTGTATTTGTTGGGTGGCACTATCGTCGCCAGTGCTCCAGTACAGAGTTTTGCTTTTACCTTAGGTATTGGTGTATTGGTAAGCATGTTTACTGCCATTGTGGTTACTCGAACCATGCTGCGCCTGTTTGTCGGCACTCGTTTGGGGCAGCAGACATCACTATTTAGTGTGTATTCAGGAAGGAGTAAGCTAGAAAGGGGCTGAAGCTGGTGACGAGTGAAGAGTCATTTTCTCCCCTAGCATTTACTGGCGAGGAGACTGAATAAATGTTTGATATTATCGGCAAGAGGTTCTGGTTTCTGCTTATCTCAGGGATAGTTATCCTTATCGGTATTATTTCCCTGGCAGTCTTTGGTCTTAAGCTTGGGGTTGAGTTTAGTAGCGGCTCGATAATGACAGTCCGCTTTGAGCAGGAGGTAGAACAGGGTCAGCTGAAACAGGAACTAGCTAATTTAGGCAACCCTAATGCCATTATTCAACACACTGGAGAGGGTGATTTCATTATCCGTACCCGTGGATTGAGTGGTGAGGATAAGACAGAGCTAGAGAATGCCTTAATGGCCAGGTTCGGCAATCTCATTGAGACCGAGTTCTTCTCGGTGTCGCCGATGGTAGCTGCGGAGACAGCCCAGAATGCATTTATTGCCGTAGCTGTAGCTGCCGTTGGGATACTTCTTTATGTTACCTGGGCATTTCACCGGATGCCCAAACCTTTCCACTATGGCACCGCCGCTATAGTAGCTTTGATACATGATGCTCTGGTGGCATTAGGGGTTTTCTCTATTCTGGGCGGGTTATTAGACTGGGAGATTAATCTAATGTTTATTACCGGTATCCTGGCGGTTATTGGCTATAGTGTGAATAACACCGTGGTTGTTTTTGATAGAATCCGTGAGAATCTGGAGCAAGGCGTAAGCTCCGATTTTGAGGTTGTCGTTAATAATAGCCTGGTTGAGAGTCTGGGGCGTTCATTGAATACCAGCCTGACCACGCTATTTGTAGTAATGGCTCTGCTATTCTTTGTCGGGGTGTCAATTCAGAATTTCGCTATAGTGCTACTGGTTGGTGTCATTGCCGGGACTTTTAGCTCACTCTGTATCGCCCCAACGCTACTGGTGGTGTGGGAGAAGGGGGAGTGGCGTCGGCTAATTCAGTGGCTACCTATAGTTGCGGTCAGGGGTAGGCGGGGGTGATAGGTGATGTTTTCTACCAGAAGTGGTGTCGCTAAGCTTTCCCTCATCGTTGTCAGTGGGCTGATTGCGCTCAAGATAGTGGTTGCGGTCTTAACCGGGAGCATCAGTATTTTAGCTCAGGCAGTGGATAGCTTCCTTGACCTGTTTGCCATATTAATCGTCTTCTTGGCGGTTATTATAGCTAACAAGCCGGCTGATGAGACGCATCCCTTCGGTCATGGTAAAGTGGAGAATATCGCCGCCATAGTACAGGCAGTGCTGATTTTTACGGCTGGTGGCTTGATAATCTATTCAGCAGTGCGCCGGATAATAGTGGACGTGACCGTAGAGCTGACTGAAGCCGGGATAGGGGTGATGCTGGTTTCTATAATAGTTAGCCTCTTCCTTGCCCGCCACTTGCTGAAGGTAGCGCGGGCTACAGATTCAATAGCACTGGAGGCGAATGCCCGCAATATTGCGGCTGATGTCTATTCTGCCGGTGCGGTGTTAGCCGGTCTGGTGGCGGTACGCTTTACTGGAATTAATATTATAGACCCTATTGTTGCTCTGGTGGTAGCCCTGCTTATTCTGAAAGCAGGCTATGATGTAATGCGGAAGTCGTTTGGGGGGTTGGTTGATGTAAAATTGCCTGAGGCCGAAGAGAGGGTTATACGGTCAAGTATTATGGAGCATATGGGCGAGTTGGTTGATTTCCATGAACTACGTACTCGTAAGGCAGGGAGCCAGCGCTTCGTTGACCTTCACCTGGTAATGCCTAAGGATGCTAGCGTGGAAGAAGTGCACCGGATGTGCGACCACTTGGAGGAGGATATAGAAGATAGGCTGCAACGTATCAGTATAACTATTCATGTTGAACCTTGTAGCACAGAGTGTGACCAGTGCTCTGTTCCCTGTACTCTACGGAAGAAGGGTGATTAAGGCAAGTTATGTATTTCCTTTATTGTCTTAATTAGCGGGGTAATGTTGGGTGCGACCGACCGGTGCGGTGGTTGACCTAGCGGGTCCTCAATATTAGTGTTACCCAGAAGAACCTCAAAGGTGGCTCTTACTGAGGCAGCTAAAGCGCTGATATTGTAGCCACCCTCCAGGCTGAAGACCAGATGACCGCTACATAGTTCATCAGCTAATCCCTTGATAATTGTTATCATTTGGGCAAAGCCAGTGACAGTTACCTGCATCATGGCTATACCATCAGCCCAGTGAGAATCATAGCCAGCGGAGACGAGAATTAGCTGAGGTTTAAACCGTCTGGTGGCGGGGACGATAATTTGTTCAAAAGCCTGTAGATATTCGGCATTACCACAGCCAGCCGGTAGCGGTATATTAACCGTAGTACCCTTTACCTCACCTTTACCAGTCTCGTCGAGGCTACCTGTTCCCGGATAGAAGGGATACTCGTGGGTTGATATGTAAAGCACCTGTGGGTTATCGTAGAAGGCTTCTTGCGTTCCATTACCATGATGCACATCAAAATCAATGATAAGGATGCGTTCCAGTTTATATTTAGCCAGTGCATATTTAGCGGCAATAGCCACATTATTAAATAGACAGAAGCCCATAGCTCGTGTAACAGTGGCATGATGTCCCGGGGGTCTAACCAGGGCAAAGGCGCTGTTTACCTCTCCCTTGATAGCTGCCTCGGTTGCTCTAATGGCACCGCCAGCGGCGTAAAGGGCGGCTTCATAAGAGTCGGCCGACATTACAGTATCAGCATCAAGCCAGCCACCGCCCTTTTGCGCTACCTCCCGGACATGTGAGATATGCTGCTTATGGTGCACCAGTGACAATTCTTCAACGGTAGCCGCCCGAGGTTTGATTGGCGTTAGTTGTTGCTTGAGTTTGGTCTGCTCAAGATAAGAAATGATTGCCTCTAACCGGCTGGCGTTTTCTACATGTTGCCCGGTGTCATGTTTAAGGTAGACGGGGTCATAAACAAAGCCTACTTTCATCCTCTTTCTCCGCAGAATTAATCTATTGCGATGATACCAGATATAGTATTCGGCAAGCAATATATGGTGATGTGTTTGTTCATTGACCTCACCCCCTTTGTCCCCCTCTCTTAAAAGGAGAGGGGGAAGTATTAGAAAGAGGGGCGTAGCCCCTCTTAGACACCCGCTAGGTTAAGGGAGAGGGGGGATAAGATGCTAAACAATTTCGAAATTGGTGCCAATGGTAGGATTCTAAACTACTGTCTGGACGCCTGATACCAGAAACCAACCCCCAAACCCGACAAGCAATAGACTACAGGCAATAAACAGCCCTTCCTGAAATTTCCGGCCCCAGAGAGAGTGGGTTCGGTAAACCAGGACTGAAATAAATGAGAGCCAGAGCAAATCAACCAGCCAGTGAACAACAATAAACACAATCAAGCCTGTTGTGCCAAATTCAAGGAATCTCATAATAAGCAAACTACCTATAGTTGCCCACCACAGCAGGAAGAAGGGATTGAGTCCACTGGTAAGGATGCCGGCCGTAAAAGCACTGTAAGGCAAATCCTTGCTTCCCTTAACTACCTCGGCTCGGGCACGAAACATGCTGATACCGAGCCAGATAATCATGCCACCACCGAGTATACTTAGAACGAGCTGCACAACACTATTCTGGAAAAATTGGGCAAAGCCAAAGTATATTAGCAATATCAGGGGAACTTCAATCACGGCGTGCCCCAGAGATATCCGGGTACCGGCCCACGGAGACTTATAGCTTTTGGCCAGTGTTACGGCAAACATAGGCCCGGGCATCATCACCCCGGAGAATGAAATTACTACCACGCTTAATAAAATTGGGAGCATAAAAGACCTGTGACTATTCTAGCATGCCTATGTATTGAGTTCACCTTTTTAATGGATTATACTATGGTCAGAGAGACCGATTTGGCCAGGTGCTCAACTCTCTCAAGGGGGCAGGAGAGGTGTCATTAGATTTAACTAAGGTGGCTTCCCAGGTTGAGGGTATGGTAGCCAGGCTGAAGGCTGGTTCAGCCGAGAGACGGGAGCATCTTCAGCATGCCCTGGCAGTTATCGGTGACCAAGCTGCTGACCTGGAGCAGCTAAACAGGAAGATTACTGCCAGTAAGACTACCTGGCTGGTGGCTAGGTTGGTGGATGGTATTAGCCAGACCTATAAAGCACCACCTATGCCCCCTGAGTTCACTGTCATCGCTACCGATGGCTCCCATATTGATGTTGACCGGCATAAGTCAACACGGTGCTACCTGATAAATATCGGTAGTACTATTCTTCATTACGGTGCCCATCCTAGTGCTGTCCTTGATAGTTCACCCCGCCTCTATTCCGGAGATGAAGACCTGGTTATCGTGCCCGCCGGAGTTAAAGGTCGTGAGCAACCAGTAGAGGGTGTGCTTTTGGGTATTAAGCGTAGTGTGGATGAGTGCCGCCGCTTGACGGAACTGTCCGCCGGACTGCCGGCCGGTAGCTCAACCCTGGCACTGCTTGATGGTACGCTTATTTTATGGGGACTGGAGGCTTACCCCGAGTTTGTCACCGAGGCACTGCTGGCTAAGGGTTTCCTACAATGTCTTGAAGCTATGAAGAAACTCAATGGGCTGGCTCTGGCGAGCTATATCAGCTTCCCCCGCAGTACCGATGTCGTTAATGCGCTGCGAGTGGCTATTTGCCCTCATGAGCCGGCCGACTGTGACCGCTATTGCCCCGGTCGGGCAAGGGACTGTGATAAGGTGGCTGGTGTTCGGGACCGAGAGCTATTCATGAATCTACTCTCTCCGGGAGAGAGGTCGGCTATCTTCATCAGTCAGTCATCTATAGTTAAGAGGCATTATGGCGTGCATGAGGTTCATTTTTTCTACCTCAGAGTGGATGATGAAATAGCCCGGGTTGAGATTCCCCGCTGGGTGGCTGTAGATGAAAGTCGGCTCACTCTGGTTCATACCCTGGTTTTAGACCAGTGCCAGCGTGGACAGGGTTATCCGGTGGCGTTAAGCGAAGCCCATGAAAAGGCAGTGGTAACCGGGGCTGATAGAGAATACTTCTGGCAGTTGGTAGAGTCTTCTCTGGTGGAGGAGAAAATACCCAGCCTTAGCTCAGCCAAGAGCCGGAGCAAGAGGACGCGGTGGGTTTAAGGTAGTAAATCCAAATGTTGTTGAAGAGAAAACAAGTACACTGTAGTAATTGCGGATTCTTGTGTTGGCAGATTTCATCAATGGCAGAAGAAGTTGGGCCAAGCAGATTGGAAGAATGCATTCCATTTTGGCGCAGACGCATTGAGACTGGAAAAGCAGAAGGGGAGTCCGACAACTGGGAAAGCCATGAGGTCGCTGCAATTCACTGCAGTCGCAGGCAGTGGGCATTTAGCAAGGCTATAAAGAGTGACGAGCTTGGCTATGTGGAACTAGACGTTGTAAGACAGCCTCGTCGATGCCCCTACTATATAAAATACCAGCCTGGATTTGGGCCAGAGGAACACAAGGAGCTTAAAAGACAGGCTGAGACAAAGCGAGCTATCTTTAAAGCCAGTGTTATTGCTGCTATAATCGGTGCCTTGGTTGGTGCTGCAGCAGCTATAATTGTTCAACTTATCTCCAAATGAAAAAAGACAAATATTAAAACACCGATAGGCAGACCTTAAGGAATGCTTTTAATATAAAGTTTCGCACTTCCCCGATGAATGAGTTTGGAGGGAAAAGAGGCTGAAATGAGAAACAAGCCTAAACGGTATTTGATTCTTTTTGTAGGGTTAGTTCTTTTATTAACTAGCTCGGTTGTGGGTTGTGGAGAACAAGTAATTGATGCTCTAGACACTGATAAACTCTTAGACATTGGTTATAACCAGCCAGACAAGATTATAACGGTTGAAGGAGAAATTGTTAGAACTTATTACGCAAGAGGTAGCAAGGGACAACCTACTTTCCTAAACTTCCATGACCCATATGAGGGATATTTCGCGGCTGTTATATGGGGAGATGACAGAGGCAAATTCCCTCCCAATCCTGAGAGTTACTACCTATACCAAAAGGTCAGGATAAAGGGCAAAATAGAGATATACAAA